>ENA-UOJV01001907-UOJV01001907.1-human-gut-metagenome-genome-assembly--contig:-C82-NODE-1907-length-19916-cov-3.989477_pt1 | contig 19916 bp, 19 predicted proteins | sample MGYA00242356_ERZ723903 | MGnify/ENA metagenome assembly ERZ723903
TTTACACATCTCTCTTGCAAAAGATACCGGATACAGCTGCATGATTTCACTGTCCACAAGATCACCGATTTCCATTTTAAAAGAGATTTTCACAAATGGCTGTGTCAGGAAATCATCAATTGCTCCCTCATCAATATTTCCTGTCAGATCAATCAGATCTGCAACAGGCGGGCTGATATCAATCTTTTTATTCAGCATGGATGATAATGAAGTAGCTGCAGAACCCATCATCTGATTCATTGCTTCACTGATTGCGCTTAAATGAAGCTCTCCCAGTTCCACGTCTGTATTGGTTCCGTCTCCTCCCATCATAAGATCTGTAATGACCTTAACATCATGCTCCTTTAATATCAGGATATTGCTTCCATCCAATCCAACGGTGAATCCGATTCGTATAAATACACACGGACGCTCATACGCCTTTACCACGTCGTCCCAGTTTGCCATGGTAACAACCGGTGTGGATATTTCCACTTTACGGTTCACCAGCGAAAACAATGTCGTTGCTGCGGTACCCATACTGATATTAGCAATTTCACCGATTGTGTCTTTTTCTGAATCACTCAGCTGTCCTTCTGCCGTATCTGATGACGCACCCGGATTATTTAGCAGGGCATTGATTTCTTCCTGCGATAGTACTCCATCCATCACTTACTGCTCCTCTCTAATTACTGACATTACTCTTACTGCATAGTCATCACCCGAAGCTCCCGGCAATGCAGTAAACTTACGAATGTTTCCAACGTAAACATCCAGCTCCTGGTCCACTTTCGTGTCCAATCTAACTATATCACCCACCTGTAAATTCATGAAGTCGTTTACCGATATGGTGCTGTTACCTAAAATTGCTTTTACAGGTATCGGTGCTTTTGAAATCAAAGTTTCAATTGCTTCCGTATAACGCTGTTCATCTTTTTCCTGCATGGTAGAATACCAGTATTTTGTATTCAACTTGTCCATAACAGGTTCCAAAGTAAGATACGGAAGGCAGATATTCATCAGACCTTCAACATCCCCTATTTTTACATTAATTGTAATAATTGCAATCATTTCACTCGGAGAAATAATCTGGGCAAACTGCGAATTTGTTTCAATACGTTCCAGTCTTGGATGTAAATCCACAACATTTTCCCACGGTTCCCGGAGCAGGTCGACGCAGACTCCCATAATTCTTTCTATAATCAGCAACTCTATTTCTGAAAAGTCACGGACTTTCGCTAATGGTTCTCCGCTTCCACCAAGCATACGATCCACCATGGTATATGCAAGATTTGAAGCAATCTCCAGAATAACCGAACCTTTCAATGGAGAAAAATTAACAATACCAAGAACCACCGGATTAGAAAGTGCATTTGAAAACTCAGAATAGGTAACTGCTTCAGAGTTCATCACCTCAACCTGAATATTTTTTCTTAGATAAACCGGAAGATTTGTGGATATCAGTCTGCCATAATGTTCAAACACAATCTCCAGTGTTCTTAAGTGTTCTTTTGAAAACTTGGAAGGTCTGGCGAAATCATAATTCTTAATCTGCTTCTCGCCATTGTCCTTCATTTCTTCTACATCCAGCTCGCCGCTGCTCAATGCCTGAAGCAGGTTATCTATCTCATTCTGAGATAAAACTTCGCTCACGGACTCTCACCACCTTATATTTCATGCTTACTATTTTTAATCCTATACTACAGTTACTTCCGAGAAGTTGACTGCAATGATAAAATCTGAACCAAACTGCTTCTGTAGTTCTGCCAGTATAGCGTCTTTAACCGCCTGCCGATCCGCATTAAATTCATCCATTGTATAGGTATTAATTACGCTATTAATGGTATCTTTTAAAATTGTTTCACGTTCAGCCATATCTTCGCCATAGGTTTTATATCCATCGTTCTTGCTGTCCATGGAAATGGATGCTGTAAGCTTTACATAATGAGTTTCGCCATCTGCACCTGTTTTTAAATTGATTGTCATGGCATCTTCAATTTTATAGGTCTCAACCTGGTCCATTGGAATGCTGGCAGACTCAGTTCCATCCCCACTCTCCAGCTCCAGATCAATTGCACTGCATACCTTGTTTACCAGCTCATTGGATTTCTTTGTTTGCGGCAGGATTGTTATTGTAAGTATTCCTGTCAAAATCAGGTTCACCAGAACCAGTGCCACAATAAGCACTGACATAAGGTTCTTCTTCATCTCATTTCCTCCTATTCTGTAGCGCCGCCGGAATTATATGAATTATATACCTTAATTTCAACACGACGGTTTCTTGCTCTGCCTTCCTCTGTAGTATTATCTGCTACAGGAACATATTCCCCTCTTCCTGAGGATTTAATCAGTGCCGGATCCAATGTGGTATTATCCCGGATAAAATCCGCCACAGAAAGTGCCCGGTACATGGACAGTACATTATTGTTTTCATATTTTGACGAATGGATTGGCACATTGTCGGTATGTCCTTCAATTTCAATCACATTGCTGTCATAGTTTTCCAGGATAGTTCCTATTTTAGCAATCAGCGGCTGGGCATCTTCCCGGATATTTGCCTTTGCCGAATCAAATAATATTGCTCCATTTAATGTAAGTTTTACATACTCGGCATTAAAATCTACTTCCACCTGATTCTGTAATCCACCCGCCTCTATCTGCTGCTCGATTTGTTCTGCCATTTGTTCTGATTCCGCCAATGCCTGTTCTTTATACTGCTCTGCTACATCTGTCTCAGTCTCAGTCTCTTCTGTTTTGCCACCCTGGGAATCCCCATCCTCTCCTGAGGACGTTTCAAAAAAAACATCAATATTCGGCAACTGGCTGATTCCGTTGCCCACCATTTCTCCCTCGCCAATACTCATACTGCCTGCCGGCATAATACTTAAGCTGCTCTGCAGCGAGGCTATCACCATCTGAAACTTCTCTGCATCAACGGTAGACATGGAAAAAAGCAACACGAAAAAGCACAGCAACAGATTCATCAAATCACTAAAGGTGGTTATCCAGCCAGCCGCCGGCTTTGCTTCCGGTTCCCGCTTCTTTCTCGCCATTATTCTTCACCTCCGGCTTCATCTTGTGCATTATAAGCCTCTCTTGCCTGTGGTGACAGGAATGATTTCAGTTTTTCTTCTATTACACGAGGGTTTTCTCCTGCCTGAATAGACAAAAGTCCCTCAACGGTAACCTCTTTCATTATAATTTCTCTGGCATTATTATCTGACATCTTTGATGCAATCGGATTACAGATCCAGTTAGATATCAGCGAACCATACAATGTTGTAATCAGGGCAACTGCCATATTAGGTCCGATGGAAGATGCATCCTGTAAATCCTTCAACATATTAATCAGACCAATCAGGGTACCAATCATACCCCAGGCCGGAGCTAATTCTCCCCACTTTTCCCAGAAGCCGATTACTTTCTTATGCCGGTCCTCAATGCAGCCCAAATCTGTTTCCAGAATTCCACGCACCAGTTCCGGGTCAGTTCCATCTACTACCAGCATAACTCCTTTTTTCAGGAAGTCATCATCAATATCATTCGCTGCTTCTTCCAATGCAAGAAGCCCCTCTTTTCTGGCAATATTTGAAAGATTAATGATATTTCCAATAATCTCACTCGGGTCATTCTTATGTAACTTAAAAGCATTTCCCGCTGACTTAAAGCCATTAATGAAATCTGCCATACTGTTACATGCCAGAACACCGGCAATAGATCCTCCAATCGTAATAACAGCGGATGGGAAGTCCATATATGTATTCCATATTGCCGATACACCTGCACTTTGAATAATTCCAAATAAAACCATTGCAAGTCCCATCAAGGTACCAATAAGTGATGCTATATCCAATTTATCCACCTACATTTCTATAAAATTATGGGAACACCATTCTTTTGAAAATGGTCCTTGTTACCCACCTTTTTGTATTTTCATTTTCATTTCTATATCATCTTACTAAACTTTCAGCAAAATGTCTACTTTTTTTACAATTATTTTAGAAACAATTCCATTTTCTATTATACCATATATAGGGGAACTATCAAATATAGTCCCCCTATATGTACTGTTTTTATATTATTTTTCGCTATATCTGACTATTTTTATTATCGTTTCAGATTAATCAACTCCTCAAGAAGCGTATCGGATGTAGTAATTACTCTTGAGTTTGCCTGGAAACCTCTCTGCGTGGTAATCATCTCGGTAAATTCAGAAGCCAGGTCTACGTTGGACATTTCCAGTTCTCCGGAATTCATGGTACTTCCGTTTGAAGTAATTTCGACACCAATTCCATCAAATTCACCGGAGTTTAAAGTAGTACGGTAGCAGTTATCTCCTACTTTTTCAAGTCCGGCTGCATTTGCAAAGCGGGCAGATGCAATCTGGCCCAAAAGAACAGTATTACCATTATCGTAAGTACCGTAAATTTTACCATTGGTATCTACATATACACCGGTTAATGCTCCAAGCTTCTTACCTGTTCCGGTTGTTCCATCAATTGCTCCCGCATCCATTCCAACAGTAGATGTTCCACCATTATTAGAATTCTTACACTGTGTAAAATCAATGGAAATATTTTCAAACTGGTCGCCTAACTGTTTCATGTTCAATGTGACTGAGCCGTTAGTGCTGTCACCCACGGAAACAAATTTACCTTTTCCAGTACCAGTATCAAACTTCAGTTCGTAATTTACTGCTGTTGCTTCAATAGTAGGTGGATTACCATCAGTAATGCTGTTGATGGTTGCACCAGGCTGTAACCCGGTATAAATATCAGAAAGTGATACGTCCGTTACTGCTTCGTATCCTTTTACTACACCACCGGCTGAAGTAATTGCACGATATACTTTGCTGTCATACTGTCCGGTAGCGGCATTCTGTGTTGTATTGATATAGTACATTTCACCACTGCTGTTACGGAACTGATGATATGTATTTCCGCCAAAGGAATTAGATGCTCCGGTATCTGTCCACTCTGTACTGATTGCATTGTAAGCAGTCTGTGCATTAGTAATTCCACCGCTGGCATTTGCTCCAAATACATCAGAAAGATTTCCACCGTTTGCCAAAAACTCCTCTAAGATATTCTTATTGGAAGAATCATAAATAGCACTTAACTCAACAGTATAAGTTCCGGCATCGGTATCTACACCTTTGACTGCAAATTTTGCGGTATAGGAATATCCCAATGCATCGAAGAAATTCAAATTCATGGCATATCCACTTTCACTGGTTATTTCTGTACTGTTTTTATCTACAATACCACCACAAACTGCATTCGTTGTTGCTTCTGCCGGAGAAGTAAGATTGCTTTCCTGCATGATACGAAGTGCAGATACCTGGTCTTTTTTAATCTGTCCGGTGGTCGGGTCTACCTGCCATCCCATAACATTGTATCCGGTAGATGTCATGGCAAGATTTCCTGAGCCATCAATATAGAAAGAACCTGCCCTGGTAAAAAGATTTTCAGTACCATTGCTTACAACAAAGAAACTTGTTGTATTACCCTTATCTGTAATTCTTAAGTCAAATGCTTTTCCGGTTGTCTGGGCTGCTCCACCGGAAGTAATGTCGATGGAAGTAGAACCTGTGGTTACACCAAGACCTATCTGCTTAGCATTAATTCCACCGGTTCCGGTTGTTGCATTTGCTCCGGATGCACCGGAAATTGTCTGATACATAATCTCGCTGAATGTTACACTGGACTCTTTAAATGCCACGGTATTTACATTGGCAATATTGTTACCGATAACATCCATCTTTGTCTGATGTGTCTTAAGTCCTGACACAGCAGAATACATTGATCTCATCATAATGAAATGACCTCCTAAATTTGATGTCTGACGCAGAACCCATCTGTCAGTCAGGGTTCTCACAGCCTCCATAAGGTCCGGCTATGCTATTACTGCACCATCAATATTTGTAAAAACATTATTTTCTGATTCATTCTGGTCCATTGCTGTTACAACTGTCCTGCTCGGTACATTTACAATGAATGCCAGCGAATCAACTACTACTAAGGATTCTTTGATTCCTTTCTTCTCAGCCATCTCCACACCCGCTTCCAAGCGTTCACTCTGCTGGTCTGAAAGACTGATATTCCGGGTAGACAACCGCATGCTTGCATGCTTCGAAAATTTCACTTCGGAAACATCTGCTGCTTTTTGCTTTTCTTTTAATACCTCCGCAAAAGAAGCTCCCTGCTCCGGCTGCGTTTTATTACTCTTCGAAGGATTGAGATACTGGTCTGCTACCTGTTCAATGGAAGTGAATTGATTTGCTATCTTATTCATGCTTTCATCTCCCTAATAACCTTCCGTGGTTTACTCTGCTTTCCCTGTTTCTTCTGTATCTTTTTTGTCTTCTGTACCACCGTTACCTTCTGTCTTATCACCGTTTTCTCCTGCGGCAGCCTGTAACTGTTTCATTTTCTCTTCCAGTTTTACAAGTTTATCGATATCACTCTGTTTAATGAATGACTTCTGATAACTGGTCATGCTGTCATATGCTTTCCGAAGGTTAGTCAGTGTACCTGCATTGTCCAGTGTAAGCTGGTCAACAGACGGTAATGACGCAATTGCAAGTGAAAATGATTTTGCAAGGCTGATTGCATCCATGTAACTGTCGTCCATAACAGAATATAAATCGTCAATGGAGTAAAGGTTGTTATTTACCATAAGATAAGTCTTATTGTTCTCATGGATTACACTGTCTACTGTTCCGGTAACATCGGATGTCTCGCCTGTTGCAGAAGATGTAACACGAAGTACTACCTGTTTTCCCACCAGTGAATTTGCTTCCATCTCCTGTAAGGATGCCTGCATATTCTGGGTTTCCTCTAACTGTGAGAATGTTGCCAGCTGTGAAATATACTCTGTATTATCTGTTGGTTCCAATGGATCCTGATATTTCATCTGTGCTACTAACAGTTGTAAAAACGCATCTTTATCCAGACTACCTCCGGATTTTTTGGAAGTAGAGGATGAGGAATTTGATTCTGCACTGGTATCCACAACCTCTCCATTTTTTATAAGCTGTGTTATCATTTTGTGCTCCTTTCTACGCTGTTACATCCATGGTATTTCCATGGTCTTTCATAATCTGGGCTGCCAATGCTTCTTCTTCATTCATAAGCCCGGATAACTCGTCCAATTCTCCACGGAACAATCTTCTTCCGGCTGTTCTTCCAGATTCTTCTCTCTGACTGCCCTGCTGTTCTTCTCCAGATGCATTCTGCTCTAAGTTCCGTTCAAATTCATGACTTGCTATTGCAACTTCGACTGCATCTACTTTGATTCCCTGCTGGTTTAAACTGGTTCGAAGGTCTGCAATCTGTGCTTCCAAAGCGGTCTTTACTGTTTCACTGCTTACTGCCAGTTCTGCAGTTATATTTCCTTCTTTGGTTGCTGCAATGTGTAAATATACTTTTCCGAGATTTTCCGGATTCAGCTGCATCTCAATGGATGAATTTTCTGGGGAGAGATTCACTTTTGCGAATTCTGTAATCTGGTTCATAATATCCTGCACATCAATGGTTGTACGGGATGCCACCTTATTTACCTCTTCCGGTGCTGCAGCAAGCTGTTCTGCTCTTACCTGAAATTCCATATTCTGCGCATGTTCATTTACACTGCTCTCTTTCGTTTTCTGTGACTGGGCTGCAGGCTCGTCCATTTCACCGGACGCATTCTCTGATACATTGTTTTCAGTCTGTGCATCCTCTGACGCATTCACCTGAATTACCGGCGTTGCATCTTCTGCCTCTTCTTCCGGCTGTACATTCTGTGTTTCTTCTGTAGTATGGGTCATCTGAACTGTAGCTGCCATTACTGTTGTATCCTGTGAAGTAATTGTCGCATCAGTCTGTGGAGCCATTTCCTGTACGCCGCCATCTGCCATATCCACTGTTTCGTTAAAATCCGCTGTCAGTTCTGCCAACTGATTCTGTAATGCTACCCACTCATCCTTAGAAATTCCAAGTGTCTCACTTAAGTTCTGAACCAACGCATCTGTATTCTGCATAATATTTGTGAATTCTTCACTCATAAGCAGTGAACAGGCATCCTCAGTTCCTGTCAGTTGTGTCACAAGCTGTGAAAGGCTTGCCGGGTTCAGTAAATCCATCCACTGCAATCCCAGTATAGACATAGCATCTTCTACCTGCTCATCCGAAACGCCAAGTTCATCTTTCAGAATTTCTTTTACACCAGTTTCAAATGCATCCTTTGTGTCTTCCAGTTGATTCTGCAGCTCTTCCACTTTCTGTGTAGGAGAATTCTCCTTTACATTCAGTTTCTTTGTGCTGTCTGCTACAGCTGCCGGCTGTGTGGTTGTTGCTGCAGGCTCTTTTCCTACCGGATTTCCACTGGTAAGCTGCTGGTTTCCATAACCGGATGTTTTCTGTTCCATCACAGAAGCAAAGCTTGCCTGTGCAGTTGCACATAACCCTTTTTCCACAGTGCCCGTCACTTTGGAAAGTCCTGTGTCTAAAGTTCCAGGGGTTGATACCATTCCCGAAATCTTTGCACTCGTCATGTATTCTTCCTCCTTTCTTCTTTATTCAATTTTATTTATTCTGAAGGATTCATGATTTCTGTCACCTTTGCGGCTGTATCAGAATTCATTTTCCCTAGAATATCAGCTCTTGACTGCGCATCCATATTTTCCAATATCTGTGCCACCAGATTCAGATTATCTGTCATGGTGTCAAATATGGCTGCTGCTTCCTTCGGTTTCATCTGGGAATAGCCCTTAACATAATCAGATATCTTACTGTCTGTCTGCTGCTGTTCCACTACCTGTTTATACAAAAGTTCCGCATTATCCGGATCAATGCTCTCATAATATTCCTTATATTGTTCTATATCGGGTGCCTGGTCCGAAAAAACAACCTCATTATAAAATTTTTCTTTTTCTTCTTCAAAAGCAGCCTCATTTGCTTCATATTCTTTCAGCTTCTGGGACTGTGCTTCCAAATCCGCGATATAAGCACTGTTTTCACTGCTCCCCTGCTGTGCCTGTGCCAGTTCCTGCTCCAGTTCTTTTATGTAAGCTACCGCTTCATCCATGTTCTTATATGGATAATCCTCTTCCGTAGAAAGATCGTCCTCAGAGTCCGGTAAAATCCGGTTGACATACGGAATATCTTTTAATAGTGGACGCATTACCGTAGAGCCAAATCCTCCAACATCCCATTTAATCAGCAGTGCCAGTATTGCCAGCCATACAATAATGATGACCAATGTTACCAGAGCAACTGCCAGTTTTGAAGAACTGCCTTCCTCTTCTTCTGTATTTTTCAAATCAGTTTCCATGTTCTTTGCAGCCTTTTTTTCTGCCTTCTTTCTTGCCTTCTCCGCTTTCTTTGCTGCTTTCTTATCCATTTCTTCTGCCATCGTTACACCACCTGTCTATTTTTTCGGTCTGCCATAGCTATAGCTTACCAGTTCGTCTACTACCTTGTTATCTTCCTGCGCCAGTTGTTGTTTGAAATCTTCAAAATCCTTTTCCCGTAGTTTTTCCTGCGTCTTTCGCTCTTTCATAACTTCTTCCAGTTTCTGCCTGGCGGCTTCCACATTTTTCTCTGCTACCTGCACCTGCATCATCTGTCTTCGAATCAACACCTTCATGCTTTCAATTGCCTGTCTGCATTTTTTTATTTCCAGCAAATCTATTTTGCCTTCAACCAACTCTTTTGCCCGGTTATCATATGCATTCTTCCGCTCAAAGAGTTTTAAAAGCTTTGCCTCTTCTTCCCGGAGTGCTGCATTTGCCTGGCTGTATGCAATCTTTGCCTGACTTTCCAGTTTTAATTTAATATCTAAAATATTCTGCATCCGGTAAATAAATTTTGCCATATCTCATTCCTACTTGAATACATCTTCCAACAATGTCAATTCTTCTTCAAATGTAAATTTTTCATCAGTCCTCTGACACAGAAACTCATTGACCGCTTTTATCTTAGAAACCGCATAATCAATTTCTTCATTGGAGCCGCTCTTATAAGCGCCAATATTAATCAAATCTTCTGCTTCCTGATAGGTTGCCAGTACATTTTTCAGCTTTCCTGCCACCGCCTTATGCTCCGCCGAAACAATGGAACTCATTACACGGGAAATACTCTGCAAAATATCGATTGCCGGATAATGATTCTTTTGTCCTAATTTTCTGGATAACATAATATGTCCATCCAGAATACTTCTTGCTGTATCGGTAATCGGCTCATTAAAATCGTCACCGTCTACCAGCACCGTATAAAGTCCGGTAATAGAACCTCTTTCTGCTGTTCCTGCCCGCTCTAATAATTTCGGCATTTCCGAATACACGCTTGGCGGATATCCACGGGTAACCGGTGGTTCCCCGGTAGCAAGTCCGATTTCTCTTTGCGCCATGGAGAATCGGGTCAGTGAATCCATCATCAGCAGCACATCTTTTCCCTGATCCCTGAAATATTCTGCTACAGCTGTTGCAGTTTTGGCTGCTTTATTACGAATCAATGCCGGTTTATCTGAAGTTGCCACAATTACCACCGAACGGCGCATACCTTCTTCGCCAAGGTCCCGTTCAATAAATTCTCTCACCTCTCTGCCCCGCTCTCCAATCAGGGCAATTACATTGATATCCGCTTTGGTATTTCTTGCAAACATACCAAGCAGGGTACTCTTACCAACTCCGGAACCCGCAAAAATTCCAATACGCTGTCCCTTTCCAATGGTAATTAATCCATCCACTGCTTTAACTCCCAGTGGTAATACCTCACTGATGATTTCACGCTTCATCGGATCTGGTGGTGGGGCTTCAATCGGATATTCCTTATCGGTATGAATCTCATCCACATCTGTCGGTCGTCCAATTCCATCCAGAATATGGCCTAAAACCTCATCTCCCACCAAAACAGACAAAGGATGTCCCGTATTTGCTACGATACATCCAACACCCAGACCTTCAATACTGTCAAAAGGCATCAATAACAGCCGGTTATCCTTAAAACCGACTACCTCTGCCATGACATATTCTTTTTGCTCTCTATCCCGATATATTTTACACAAATCATTCAGTTTTGCTTCCGGTCCGATAGATTCAATGGTAAGACCTACTACCTTAGACACTCTTCCAAGGCAGGTATAATATGTCTTATCCGAAAGTAACTGATATTTTTCCAAATCACATGTCACTCTTTTTTCCTCACATACACAATGACTGTATATCACGAATCAGATTATCCAGCTGTACATCCATTCCACACTCAAACACTCCTGTATCTGTCTCTATGATACATTCTCCTTCAGTCATGGAATGAATGGTAACTAAATCCAAAGTTGCATTCTGTCCCACGCATTCTAACAGCTCCTGTTTATGTTCTTCCAGATATGCTGCCTGTTTCGGACCTGCTTTGATTGTAAATTCTTTCGGTCCGTCAATGGATTCCATTGCCCGTTTTACAAGATAAAGTACAATCTCATCCTTATCATGGAACTGCACATGGAAAACATGGGAAACCACATCTGTAATTGTATGTACAAGCTTCGGTTCCAGTTCCCGCATCTGTTCCAGATAAGAATCCTGCAGCTGCTGTTCCCTTTTTCCAATGCTCTCTAACTTTGCATCATAAACCGCAGCACCTTCCTGCATTCCCTGTTCCAAACCTTCTGCCTGTCCCTGTTCCTGTGCCTGCTTACGAATTTCGTCTGCTTCCTCCCGGGCTGCTTTTCGGATTTCGTCTGCTTCGGCATTTGCCTGTGCTAAAATTTCTTCTGCTTTTTCCTTTGCCTCTGCTTCATAATCAATTGTTTCCACCTGCGGTGCAGCAATTCCTTCTACAAATCCACCTGACTCTGCCTGTGGCTGTTCCGGTTCTCTTGTCTTTGCAAGAGCCCGGGACTGTTCTTCTAAAATACGATACGCCAGCGTATTGGAATTAATCACGCGGCTCTCAGATTCATTCGTGATAAAACGCTGTTTATATAAATTAGACAATAATCTCATCACCTCCGCCACGGGAAATTACAATTTCTGCGGAGTCTTCCAGTTTACGAATAATACCAACAATCTTCTGCTGTGCTTCTTCTACATCCTTCATTCTTACCGGACCCATGAATTCCATATCTTCACGAATCATGGCAGCAAGACGTTTGGACAGGTTCTTAAAGATAACATTCTGAACCTCTTCATTGGCACCCTTCAGTGCAACAGCAAGGTCATTGTTGTCCACATCACGCAGCACACGCTGGATTGCACGGTCGTCCAGCAACAGGATGTCTTCGAACACAAACATCTTCTTGCGGATTTCGTCTGCAAGTTCCGGCTCTTCGATTTCTAAGGATTCCATAATATGTTTCTCTGTTCCACGGTCTACCGTATTCAAAATACCAACGATAGCATCTACACCACCCACAATTGTGTAATCCTGATTGATCAGGGAAGAAAGTTTTCTCTCTAACACACGCTCTACCTCTTTGATTACATCTGGTGAAGTCCTGTCCATCTTGGCAATACGTTTTGCAACATCTGCCTGTTTCTCCGGTGTCAGGGCTCCTAAAATCATTGCAGACTGTGCCGGTGACAGATATGACAAAATCATGGCTATGGTCTGTGGATGCTCGTCCTGAATAAAGTTCAACACCTGACTTGGATCTGTCTTTCGTACAAATTCGAACGGACGAACCTGAAGGGATGCTGTCAGTTTTGTAATAACCTCCTGTGCCTTGTCGCTGCCTAATGCCTTATCCAGGAGTTCTTTGGCATAGCCAATACCACCTTCTGCAATATACTGCTGTGCAAGGCATACCTGATAGAATTCGTTTAATACGCTTTCTTTGGTCTGTGGTGACACGCTTCTGGTATTTGCAATCTCCAGTGTCAGTTCTTCTATTTCATCTTCTTTTAAATGTTTGAAAATACTGGCCGACTTCTCCGGTCCTAATGCTATCAGCAATATTGCCGCTTTCTGAATGCCATTATATTCTTCTGTTCCCATTTATTCCCACTCCTCATTCAGCCAGTTACGAAGCAACGACGCAACAGCCTCCGGATTTTCATCTACGAATTTTTCAATCAGGACACGAATCTCTGACTTCTCATTGTAACCAATATCTTCCAAATCTTCCTGTTCTGCCTGCTTGGTTGTCTCAAGCAACGATTCTACAGAAAGCTCCGGTTCAATCTCAGTTTCTTTTTCTTTTCTGGTACTGCGGAATACCACATATCCTAACAGTGCAAAAATCAGAACCGCAAGAATAATCTGCAGGTAATCCTGAAAGCCTCTGCCGCTGCCCTTAGAATATTCAAACATCGGAATATCATAGCTGACAATCGAAATATTAGATGCCGGGATACCGGTTGCATTGGATACCATAGTATAAAGATCCTGATCTACCGTTCCCTTTACCCGGTTGTTATTCTGTGTTACAAATTCATCAAAGGTCATATTGTCCAGAGTACCATCTTCTTTTAAGGTATCCTCATTATAAGTCACATAACGGGCTACCGTTACAGATATGGATGACTGGTCATATTCTATATCTCCTACAGAGCCAATGGTCTGGGTGTTCTTTTCATCCAGTGCACGGTCAATGGAATCATCTGTAACAGAGCTTTCTGATGTGCTTCCATCCGGAAGTACATAAGTTGTTCCATCTCCATTAGAGTCTGTTCCCGGTGTTCCCGACGTACCACCGGTTGAGTCTGACTGATAACGGTCCTCATGGGTAATCAGTCCTTCATCCCTGTCTCCCTGCGCAGAATAATTTGTCTCATTAGTCGTAACCTGATCAAAATTCAGCTTTAAATTTAATCCTACATCAATCGTATCATAAAGGTCTGTTCCCTTAATCACATCTGTAACAGACTTCTTCACCTGTGTTTCTTTCTTTGTCTGATAACTAAGCTGTGTGCTGGCAGTTCCGATTGCTGTACTCTCTTCTCCACCCGCAAATAAAAGGTTGGAATTAGAGTCAATAATCGTAATATTATCCGTGGAAGAATTGCCAATCTCAGTTGCTATATATCTTGCTAAAGATGCCGCCTGGTCTTCGGACATCTCTCCGTTCAGTTCCAGCTTAACGCTGGCATAGGACTCCTGATTTCTTGTAACTAAGGTTCCATCATCTTCCGGAATATTTAAGTTAACATCTGCCGACTTAATCAAATCCATATTTTCCAGTTCTTTTGCAAATTTATCTTCCAAAAAAACCTGATACCGTTTACTCTTATCAGCTTCCGTTGTGCTGATACTGCCGCTTAATGCATCATCAATGGTAAATCCGTTTGTCGGAATACTGTTTGAGCCAAGCAAAATATTTGCATCTGCCTGATTCTTTGCATTTACCGAAAAAGTCATTCCATCAGAAGAAACCTCATAATCTATGCTGTTTCCATCCAAAAGGTCTTTTACAGATGATGCCTGCGTTGCATCCTCACAGGTTATCAGCTGAACCATCGTAGGTTTGGTCATCACGACAGCCAGTATCACCAATGCAAGAATTACTACAGCCGTAATACTGATAAGAAGCGTCTTCTGCTTTGTTGTAAACTTCAGCCACCACTCTTTTATTTTTTCTAATATTGCTTTCAATCTGTCTGGCATAATCTACTCATCCTACCTATACTAAATCTGCATGTTCATAATTTCTTTATAAGCATCTATTACTTTATCCCTTACTGCAACTGTATAGGATAATGCAATGTTTGCCTTTTCCTGTGCCACAAGCAATTCATGGGTATTGGTTGATTCTCCCAATGCAAATTTAATTTCCTCTTCCTCTGCATTGTTCTGATAATTATTTGTTTCCTTCACCATGTTCATTGCCGTTGCAAGAATATTATCAAAGCTTTCCGCACTGTTTGACTGCTGTGTTGCAGCTGCATTCTGTGTATTAAAAACATCTGACGAAACTCCTGTTAATACATTAACATTCATCGTTTATCTCACCTTTCCAAATATCTTTTATAATTTACCAATCTGTAATCCTGCCTGTGCAATCTGTTTGCTTGCATCAAAAGCTGTTACGTTCGCCTCATATGCTCTGCTGGCATCAATAAGATTCGTCATTTCTGTTACTATATTCACATTCGGATATGACACATAACCATTTTCATCCGCATCCGGATTGGATGGGTCATATTCCATAGTAAAATCAGTAGAATAATCTTCTGTCACTGAAGAAACCTTTACTCCGTTTCCCACATAGCCTTCCCGGGAATCAGAAAGCACTTTGCTGAACGGAGTTACACCTTTTTCCGAAAAAGTTACAATTTTTCTGCGGTATGGTGTTCCATTCTCTGTACTGGTTGTATTTACATTTGCTACGTTCTCAGAAATGGTATCCATACGAAAACGCTGCGCCGTCATACCGGACGCACTGATATCAAACGACTGAAATAATGCCATTCTTTATTCCTCCCACACAATTTTATTTAATAACGGTTTTATACCGTGATATTTCCTGACTGATACTGTTGGTCAATCCCAGATAACGGATTGTTTCTGAGGCAAGCTCTACATTCTCCTGCTCCGGGTCAACATTGTTGCCGTCCAGACGGTAAGAATAAGAGGCATTGTCGATATATGTCTTTGCATTCAGATGGTCCATATGGATATTTGCCACCTTGTCATCCAGTGAAACATATTTGCTTTTGCCCAGTTCGGATTCCAATGTACTTTCAAAATCCAAATCCCGGCGTTTATATCCAGGTGTATCAGCATTTGCAATATTATTTGATATTAACTGTTCTCTTTCCCAGCTCGCACTTGCGGCCTTATTCAACACATTCATATAGTCAAACGCATTTGAACTTATCATACTGCACCTCCATAGTTATCCATATTGTTATCGCATCATATTTTATTATAAATAATCTTGTAAAAAACACAAGTATTTTTTTCTTATTTTTACATTATCTAGTGTTTTTTTCCAATTGGCTACACAATATAAAAGGGATTTACAGCTTTTTTCCACCATAAATCCCTTTATTCGATGCACCATCCGTGTGCTCTTCTTTATATTCTGTTTGTTTATATTTCTATGGTTAATCTGCCTTTCGTATTCTGGCAAGTTCATCAAACACCACATCATTTACAACTTTGATATAAGTTCCCTTCATTCCGGAAGAACGGGATTCGATGACTCCTGCACTTTCGAACTTACGCAATGCATTTACAATAACGGAACGTGTAATTCCTACACGATCTGCAATCTTGCTGGCTACAAGAATACCTTCTGTTCCGTTTAACTCATCAAAAATATGAGTAATTGCCTCTAACTCTGAAAAAGAAAGTGTGCTGATTGCTGAACGCACAATCTGTACTTTTCTGGTCTCTTCCGCATTTTCCTCATTCACAGAACGCATCATTTCCAGTCCGACAACCGTTGTTCCATATTCACTGAGAATAATATCATCAATGTCATACTGGTTATCATAACGATATACAAACAATGTTCCTAACCGCTCACCAGCAATATCAATCGGTGTAATAATTGCAGAATATTTCTTAATATCTGATTCAAATCCTAATGTTTCCAGATTGACGTTTTCCTTTGTGGAAAGAATTCCAAGCAGTCTTTCATTCAGCATAGAATCAATAAACCCGCCTACTTCATCAACAATCAGTTCATGAATCTCATCAATTCCACGGCACTGGCTGCTTCCGAGTACCTTTCCTTTTTTACTGATAACAAGGATATTGGAATCCAATATCTCTGTCAAAACCTCACAGATATCATTGAACACAACCTTTGACGAATTATTATTGTGCAAAAGCTTATTTATTTTTCTTGTTTTATCCAACAGCTGAACGCTCATACTTATATCCTCCACGCTATATTCAGAATAACTAGACTGTTTAATATTTTATCATGTTTATTCTGATAATTCAAGGATTTGAATTGTACTTTTAATTCTTTTCATCCTTTTTTGTTTTTTCCTCTGAAAAGCCACACTGCTCATTGGAACAGGCAAGCTTATTGCCCTTTTCTACCATATAACTTCCGCACTTCGGACATTTCTCAGATGACGGCTTTGCACATGACATGAAATCACATTCCGGATTATTCTCACATCCGTAATATCTTCTGCCCTTCTTGGTTTTACGTAGTACAATATCTTTGCCGCATTTCGGGCAGGCAACACCAATCTTCTCAAAATACGGTTTGGTATTACGGCACTCCGGGAATCCAGGACACGCCAAGAATTTACCATGCGGGCCGTATTTAATTACCATATTTCTGCCGCACTCTTCACAGATTACATCGGTTACTTCATCTGCTATCTGCACTTTTTCCAGATCTTTTTCTGCCTTCTTTACTGCCTCATCCAAATCCGGATAGAAATTGCTTACTACTGTCTTCCAGTTTACGGTTCCCTCTTCCACGCTATCCAGCAGCGACTCCATATTAGCGGTAAAATGTTCGTCCACGATACTGGAAAATGCTTCTGTCATAATGGAATTTACTGCTTCACCAAGCTCGGTAACATAAAGGTTTTTATTTTCCTTAATCACATATCTTCTGGCAAGAATGGTGGTTATGGTCGGAGAATAGGTACTTGGTCTTCCAATTCCACGTTCCTCCAATGCCTTTACCAAAGATGCCTCGGTATAATGAGCAGGGGGCTGTGTAAAATGCTGTTTTTCATCCCATGCATCAAAACTTAATTCTGTATCTTTATCAATGGACTTAAGCATCACATTCTGTGTGCTCTTTTCCTCATCTTCATTGGTGTATACAGACATAAATCCTTCAAATACAAGCTTGGATGCTGCTACGGTAAAAAAGTATTTTCCAGCACCGATTTTTACGGATGTTGTCTCATATTTTGCATCACTCATACGGCTTGCAGTAAAACGGTTCCAGATTAACTGATACAGGCGGAACTGGTCTCTGGATAAAGATTCCTTTACCATTACCGGTGTTCTTGTAATATCAGACGGACGAATCGCTTCATGGGCATCCTGAATCCTGTTACTGCTCTTCTTTTCCTCTACATGGGAAGAAACATAATTTTCGCCATACTGCTCTGCAATAAAGCTGCGTGCCATAGCATCTGCTTCTTCTGAAATACGGACAGAATCTGTTCTCAGGTAAGTAATCAGACCAACCGTTCCGATTCCCTTTACATCCACACCTTCGTATAACTGCTGTGCTAAGCGCATGGTTTTCTGTGTGGAGAAATTCAATACCTTGGATGCTTCCTGCTGTAAGGTACTGGTGATAAACGGCTGTGGAGCCTTTTTATTACGTTCCCCTTTTTTCACATCTGTTACGGCAAATTTTTCTTTTTCAAGCTCTGCCATAATAGCATCTGCCTGTTCTCTTGAGGTGATATTCATTTTTTCTTTTGCTGTTCCGTAAAACTTTGCAGTTAACGGTTTCTTCTCACCTTTTACTTTCAGGCTGGCATCTAAGGTCCAGTATTCTTCCGGTATAAATGCATTGATTTCACTTTCACGGTCGCAGATCAAACGCAATGCCACAGACTGTACACGTCCTGCACTTAAGCCTCTTTTTACCTTTGCCCATAATAACGGGCTGATCCGGTAACCCACCATACGGTCTAACATACGGCGCGCCTGCTGGGCATTCACTAAATCCATATCGATGTCTCTCGGTTTTTTTAAAGAAGTTTTTACTGCATTCTTGGTAATCTCATTGAAACTAATCCGGTAAACCTTTTTATCAGAATTTGCCAGATTCAGTGCCTGATATAAATGCCAGGAAATTGCTTCTCCCTCACGGTCCGGGTCAGTTGCAAGATAAATGACATCTGCTTTTTTTACTTCTTTTCTTAATTTTGCAAGTACATCACCTTTTCCCCGGATGGTAATATACTTTGGTTCAAATCCGTGTTCTGCATCAAAGCCTAATGTACTCTTCGGTAAATCTCTCACATGTCCATTGGATGCATCCACTTCATAATTCTTCCCCAGAAACTTTTTAATTGTTTTAACTTTTGCCGGTGACTCAACAATAACAAGATATTTAGCCATAACCCTGCTCCTTTATTTTGTTCTCTCTATACGGTTATTCATGCATTTTTATATAATAATTCTTATATACTTCTTTGATAAAACCTGCATTTTCCAGCGTCAGCAGTATCTCACACATCCGGTCTACCGGTAGCTTTGTTTCTTCCAAAATCTGCTGGGCACTTTTCGGTTGCAAATCGAGAACACTATACACCACCCCTTCATCTTTTTCAAGTACCTTTTTTGAAAAAGCATTGGAAACTACTATATTGGCAAGATCAATTTCAAGATCCTTAAACCATTCCTCCGGAGACACTATGATGCCAGCCCCCTGCCGTATCAGGCGGTTACAGCCTCCACTTAACACATCTCCAACACGCCCCGGAAGTGCATAAATATCTTTTCCCTGCTCTAAGGCAAAGTCTGCCGTAATCAATGAACCACTCCGCTCCTTTGCTTCTATTACAACTACCACATCTGAAAGCCCGCTGATTAACCGGTTCCGTTGTGGGAACAACTTTCCCAAAGGTTTTGTCTGCGGCATATATTCAGATAGAATTCCGCCTTTTTGTGTCATGGTCTGATAAAGACTTTGATTCTGTCTGGGATAACAGTAATCTGCCCCGCATCCCATAACAGCATAAGTTTCTCCCTCTGCCGCCATGGCACCACTGTGGGCTGCTCCATCAATTCCTGCAGCCAGTCCACTGATTATAATGCAGCCTGCTTTTACTGCCAGTTCCGCCAGATGTTTTGCATAGTAACGACCGTATTCACTGCATCTTCTTGCTCCCACAATAGCAATACTTTTTTTATCTTCCGGTGGCAGACTGCCCTTATAAAAAATTCCATAAGGTGGCTTATTGATATATAAAAGACGTTTCGGATAGTTTTCATCCTCTCTTGTTACAAGATACAGTCCGCTTCTTTTTAAATTCTCCCATGCTTCTTCTAAGTTCCATGCTTTTTTATAGG
>ENA-UOJV01001912-UOJV01001912.1-human-gut-metagenome-genome-assembly--contig:-C82-NODE-1912-length-19848-cov-41.144748_pt1 | contig 19848 bp, 15 predicted proteins | sample MGYA00242356_ERZ723903 | MGnify/ENA metagenome assembly ERZ723903
GGAGAGCCTTCCCCCTGCGGGGGAAGGTGGCCGCAGGCCGGATGAGGGGCGAGTTTCCGGCGACAACTCGGTAAAAGGGCAATAGAGTCAAGCCGCCCCTCATCAGCCGCCTGCGGGCGGCAGCTTCTCCCGGGGGGAGAAGCCTTTTGGGGAGAGCCTTCCCCCTCTGGGGGAAGGTGGCCGCAGGCCGGATGAGGGGCGGCTTAAAAGTGGTTGCCCAGTAAAAGGACAATATCGAAAACTCCGCCCTCATCAGCCGCCTGCGGGCGGCAGCTTCCCCCGAGGGGGGAAGCCTTTAGGACGTGGAGGTCATATTTATGAAGGGCATCAAAACGACAAATCCGCTGCGCGCTAATGCACAAAAACTCCGCAAAGAAATGACCCGGCAGGAAAGGCATCTTTGGTATGACTTTCTGAAAAATCTCCCGCAAACGGTCCACTGTCAAAAAATGATTGGCAATTTTATAGTTGATTTTTATATTCCATCGTGTAAACTGGTAATAGAGCTGGATGGCGCACAGCATACCGAACCGCAGGCTGCCGAGTATGACGCACATCGCACGGCGTATCTGCAAAGCATTGGCTGCCGCGTGCTGCGCTATGGCAACAATGAACTGGATACAAATTTCGCAGGAGTCTGCGAGGATATTCTGCAAAAGATAGGGTAAGAAGGAAAGTATATGGATAAACTCGGAACCTACGATGTCATCGTGATCGGCGCGGGGCATGCGGGAATAGAGGCTGCCCACGCGGCGGCACGACTGGGGGCCAGGACGGCGGTGTTCACGCTGTCGCTGGATTTCATCGGCAATATGCCCTGCAACCCGTCCATCGGCGGCACGGCCAAGGGGCATCTTGTGCGCGAGGTCGATGCACTGGGCGGCCTGATGGGCCTTGCCGCCGATGCGACCTACCTGCAGAGCCGGATGCTCAACCGCGGCAAAGGCCCGGCCGTACACAGCCTGCGGGTGCAGACCGACCGCAAGCGCTACCATATATGGATGAAGCACGCGCTGGAAAAGACCCCCAACCTTGATATCCATCAGGGCGAGATCGTCGGCGTTGATGTGCAGGACGGGCAGGTCTGCGGCGTTTACACCAACCTGCACGCCTACTATGCCTGCAGGGCGGTCGTGGTTGCGACCGGCACCAATCTGGGCGGCCGCATTTTTGTGGGCGATGCCCACTATGACAGCGGCCCCGACGGCACCCATGCCGCTACGGCGCTGACCCGCGACCTGATCACGCACGGCTTTACGCTGCGCCGGTTCAAGACCGGCACACCGGCCCGCGTCCACCGCCGCAGCATCGACTTTGACAAGCTTGAGTGCCAGCCCGGCGACCCGGACAGCGAGCTGCAGCCGTTCAGCTTTATGACCCGCGTGCCGATGCACAACAAGGTCAACTGCTACATTGCCTATACCAACCCCGAGACCCACAAGGTCATTCTCGATAACTTGCACCGCTCGCCGCTCTACGGCGGGGATATTCAGGGCGTTGGCCCGCGCTACTGCCCGTCCATCGAGGATAAGGTCGTGCGCTTTAAAGAAAAGGAGCGCCACCCCGTCTTTGTCGAGCCCTGCGGCGAGGACACCGAGGAAATGTACCTGCAGGGGCTTTCGTCCAGCCTGCCGGAGGCTGTGCAGAACGAGATGTACCGCACGATACGCGGCTTTGAGCATCTTGAAATCATGCGCCCGGCCTACGCCATCGAGTACGACTGCGTGGACCCCACCACGCTGAAGCCCACGCTGGAAAGTAAGGTCGTGGGCGGCATCTACGGTGCCGGGCAGTTCAACGGCACCTCCGGCTACGAGGAGGCCGCCGCGCAGGGCCTGCTGGCCGGTTTGAACGCCGCCCGCCACGCGCTGGGCAAAGAAGAGCTGGTGTTGGCGCGGCACACAAGCTACCTCGGCACACTGGTCGATGACCTTGTGACGAAGGGTGTGCTGGACCCCTACCGCATGATGACGAGCCGCAGCGAGTACCGGCTGAGCCTGCGGCAGGACAACGCCGATGAACGGCTGACCCCCATCGGCCGGGAATACGGGCTGGTCGATGATGCGCGGTGGGCGGTGTTCTGCCGTGACCGCGAGGTCAAGCAGGCCGAGCTGAAGCGGCTGGAGACAACCAGCATTAAGCTGGCCGACCTGCGCGCCGCTGCCCCCGAGGGCGCCGAGCTGGGCGAGATCGGCGGCACGGCGATGGAGCTGATGCGCCGCCCCTACATCAATTATGATTTGGTCTCGAAGGTCATCGGCCGCGGCGAGGGCGTGACCCCCGCCATGGCGCAGCGCATCGAGACGGAGATACGCTACGCCGGGTACATCGCGCGGGAGGAGCGCATCATCCGCGACATCCAGCGCCATGAGAGTGTGGTTATTCCGGAGGATTTCGACTATGCGCCGATCGAGACGATGACGCTGGAATCCCGTGAAAAGCTGGCGAAGATACGCCCGCGCACACTGGCCCAGGCCGGGCGGATACCCGGTGTATCGCCCAGCGATTTGGCGCAGCTGAGTATTGTGCTGCTGAAGCAAAATAAGTGAACCACCCTGTAGGGGCCGGGCATGCCCGGCCCGCGGCGTAAAATGTATTGCCCCAAAAGGGTAGAAACGACAAGGTTGAGGGCCGGGCATGCCCGGCCCCTACAAAGCAGTGATAAGGAAAAAAGCAGATGATAGATAAAGCAAGATTAGCAACCAAATGTTCCACATGGAACATTGAATTGACCGGTACCCAGCTGGACCTGCTGGACAAGTACGCCGAGCTGCTTGTCAGCTATAACGAAAAGGTCAACCTGACTGCCATCACCAGCCCCGAGGGCATCGAGGACCGCCACTTTGCGGACAGTCTGCTGTTTGCAGCCCAGCCTGAGGTGCAGGGCAAGCTGGTGGATGTCGGCACCGGCGCGGGCTTTCCCGGCATCGTGGCCAAAATCTACAAGCCCGATTTGGCACTGACCCTGATGGAGCCGACCGGTAAGCGGGTGGACTTTTTGAAATACGTCTGCGCCGAGCTGGGGCTGACCGGCGTTGAATTTGCCAAGGAGCGCGCCGAGGAAGCTGCCCGCAAAATCTGGCGCGAGCAGTTTGATGTCGCATCCGCCCGCGCAGTGGCGGCGCTGCCGGTCCTGAGCGAGTACTGCCTGCCGCTTGTCAAGGTCGGCGGCAGCTTCATCGCCATGAAAGGCCCCGAGGCAGACGCCGAGGCGAAGGCTGCGGCCAACGCCCTGAAAAAGCTGGGCGGTCAGTACGAGGAAACGCGCCAGTTCACCCTGCCGGACGGCAGCGCGCGCGGGCTGGTATTCTGCAAAAAAATATCGCAGACTCCGACCGTTTACCCCCGAAACGGTGGGAAAATCGCAAAAAAACCGTTGTAACAGCGCGAAAAACAGAATAACCGGGCGAACGATTTTTCTTTCCCGGGCGTATAAAATATGCTATGCTTTTTGTAGAAAAAGCATAGCATATTTTTGTGGGCCGCCTTTGCAGGGGCCGGGCATGTCCGGCCCACAGCTTTGCGGCAGGCACGCAGTAAACCCAAGGGGAGGAAACGAAATTGCCGAAGAATGATATACAGAAGCAGGGACGCATCCTGATGCTGCCTGTGGATTGCATTGAGCCGTCACCCTATCAGGCGCGCACCGCCTTTGATGAGCCGGAGATCGCTGCGCTGGCGGTCAGCATCTTGCAGAACGGGCTGCTGCAGCCCATCAGCGTGCGGCGGGTCGGCATCCGCAAATATCAGCTTGTGGCAGGGGAGCGCCGGCTGCGTGCCTGCCGGCTGGCCAAGCTGGAAAAGGTCCCCGCCATCCTTGCCGACTATGATGACAGCGAATCCGCCGCGCTGGGACTTCTCGAAAATTTGCAGCGCAGCCAGTTGGATCCGTTTGACACGGCGCGCGGCATCAAGGAGGTCATCCGGCTGTGGGGCTGCACCCAGGCTGAGGCTGCCCGCCGTCTGGGACTGAGCCAGCCCGCGCTGGCCAACAAGCTGCGCCTTTTGACCCTGACAGCCGAGCAGCAGCAGCTTTGCACGGCCAACCACCTGAGCGAGCGCCATGCCCGCGCCGCGCTGCGCCTGCCGGAGAGCCGCCGCACCCCGGCGCTGGAAAAGATGGCCCGCGACAAGATGAGCGTGCGGCAGGCCGACAGGCTGGTGGACCAGATGCTGGCGGCCCCGGGCAGCCCCAGCCCCTGCCGCCGCACGATCCCGATGGTGCGGGATGTACGGTTTTTTGTGAACACGCTGCAGCACGCGGTTGATCTGATGACCCAGAAGGGGATAGCCGCCACCACGCACTGTGACAAGCATGACGGCTGCCTTGAGTACATCGTGCGCATCCCCGTGAGCAGTGACGGGACCGTAGGCAAGCAGGAGGACGACCCCAAGAAGGAGGACAGCGAGTTTGCGGTGAAGCTGTGAGGAAAAGGGGAGAGATTGTCACAGTGGCAGGAGGGAAAAGCCCCTCCGGCCTTGCTTCGCTCGGCCACCTCCCCTGTAAGGGGAGGCTTTTCCCGCGGGCGAAGCCCGCGCAAAAAGGCGCCCCCTATGGGGGAGCTGGCCGAGTTTACGAGGCCTGAGGGGCTTTGCAGCTTTGCCTTTATAGCCAACCTGCCCCCGGAATGTTCCACATGGAACATTCCGGGGGTACTTTTTGTATTCGACCCCTTTTTTATCTCAAACCATTGTGCTATAATAGATATAAGCGGCCTCTGCCGCTGAAAATTGCAAGAAAACAGGGGAGGTACGGCGTGGCAAAAGTCATCGCAATAGCAAACCAGAAGGGCGGCGTTGGCAAGACCACGACCGCCGTCAACCTGAGCGCCTGTGTGGCGGCGCTGGGCAAAAAGGTCCTGATCGTGGATCTGGACCCGCAGGGAAACACGACATCCGCCTACGGCATCGCAAAAAATAAGGTCGAAGCCGACACCTACACCTGCCTGATCGACGATGATGATGTCCGCGAAGCCATCATCAAGAGCGAGTACAACGCAGATGTGCTGCCCTCCAACACGCAGCTGGCGGGCGCACCTATTGAGCTGGTCTCGGTGCCCCGGCGTGAGATGCGCCTGCGCACGGTGCTGGCACCGGTCGTGCCGCTGTATGACTACATCTTCATCGACTGCGCACCGTCGCTCGACCTGCTGACCGTCAATGCGCTCTGTGCAGCGGACACCGTTGTGATCCCGATGCAGTGTGAATTTTTCGCGCTGGAGGGACTGAGCGAGCTGATGGGCACCCTTAAAACCGTGCGCCAGAAGTACAACCGCCACCTCGACATCGAGGGTGTGCTGTTCACCATGTATTCCGGGCGGCTGAACCTGACGATGCAGGTCGTGGCGCAGGTGAAAAAGTACTTTGGCGACAAGGTGTACCGGGCTGTCATTCCCCGCACCGTGCGGCTGAGCGAGGCACCCAGCTTCGGCATGCCGATCAACTTCTATGAGCCGAACGGCAAGGGCTGCGAGGCTTATATGGAGCTGGCGCGGGAATTTTTAGCAAACAATGAGCGATAAGGAGGGACGCCGATGGCCAAGAAGAAGATGGGCGGATTGGGCAAGGGGCTCGACAGCCTGTTTGCCGATCTGTCCGACGATACCGGAAGTGAAGCGTCCGGTTCCACCCTGCTGCTGCGCGAGATCGAGCCTGACCCGGAGCAGCCCCGCAAACGGTTTGACGACGATGCCCTGAATCAGCTGGCCGACAGCATTGTGGAAAACGGCCTGCTGCAGCCCATCGCCGTCCGCCCCAAAAAGGTCGGCCCCGGGTACATCATCATTGCGGGCGAGCGCCGCTGGCGTGCCGCCCGTCTGGCCGGCCTTGTCGAGGTCCCGGTCATCATCAAGGATGTCACCGATGAACAGGCCGCCGCGCTGGCCCTGATCGAGAACCTGCAGCGCGAGGATCTGGACCCCATCGAGGTCGCCGAGGGCTGCCGTCAGCTTATCGATAAATACGGCCTGACGCAGGAGAGCGCCGCCAAAAAGCTGGGCAAAAGCCGCAGTGCCGTGGCGAACAGCCTGCGCCTGCTGGCCCTGCCCGAGGATGTGCGCCGTCTGGTCAGCGAGGGCAAGCTAAGCTTCGGCCACGCCAAGGTCCTGCTGGGGCTGCCCGGCGAGGAGCTGATGCGGCAGGCCGCCGCCGAGGTCATTGCGCAGAACCTGAATGTCCGCCAGACCGAGGCGCTCTGCAAAAAGCTGGCCAAGCCCGCCAAGCCGCCCAAGGTCAAGGATAACTTCACCCGCCCCAAGCGCGCCATCGAGGTGGAGGCCGCGCTGAAGGAGGTCACCGGCAGCGAGGTCCATGTCGATTACAAGGACGGCAAGGGCTCGCTGAAGATCGACTTTTACAGCGACGATATGCTGCAAAAGTTTGTGAGCCTGCTGGGAATGTATGACCCGGAAGGGTGAAAACCCGGCAATTTGTAGGGGCGGGGCATGCCCCGCCCGCAGCCTACCCATAAAATGCTATTTATTTGTAAAGCCGAGGGCCGGACATGTCCGGCCCCTACAAAAGCAAATATTGAATAGAGGAGTACCATTATGTTAGACATTCGCTTTGTCCGTGAAAACCCGGACGCCGTCAAGGAAAACATCAAGAAGAAGTTTCAGGACGCCAAGCTGCCCCTCGTAGACGAGGTCATCAAGCTTGACGCCGAGTATCGCGCCGCCATCGGCGAGGCCAGCGACCTGCGCGCAAACCGCAATAAGCTGTCCAAGCAGATCGGCGCCCTGATGGGTCAGGCCAAGAAGGACCCCAGCAAGGCTGCCGAGGCCGAGGAAATCAAGAAGCAGGTCACCGCGCAGGCTGACCGCCTGAAGGAACTGGAGGCCAAGGAGACCGAGCTGCAGGCCAAGATTCAGGAGATCATGTACACGATCCCCCAGATGATCGACCCCAGCGTGCCCATCGGCCCCGATGACAGCCACAATGTTGAGGTCCAGCGCTTCGGCGAGCCGGTTGTGCCTGACTATCCCATCCCGTACCATGTTGACATTATGGAGAGCTTTGACGGCATCGACCTTGACGCCGCCGGCCGCGTCTCCGGCAACGGCTTCTACTACCTGCTGGGCGACATTGCCCGCCTGCATGAGGCTGTGCTGGCCTACGCCCGCGATTTCATGATCGACAAGGGCTTTACCTATGTCATCCCCCCGTTCATGATGCACGGCGATGTGGTCAAGGGTGTTATGTCCTTCCCTGAAATGGACGCTATGATGTACAAAATCGAGGGCGAGGATTTGTACCTGATCGGCACCAGCGAGCATACCATGATCGGCCGCTTTATCGACCAGACGCTGGACGGCGCCAAGCTGCCCCTGACCCTGACCAGCTACAGCCCCTGCTTCCGCAAGGAGAAGGGCGCCCACGGCATCGAGGAGCGCGGCATCTACCGCATCCACCAGTTCGAGAAGCAGGAGATGATCGTCGTCTGCAAGCCCGAGGACAGCATGGATTGGTATGATAAGCTGTGGAAAAACTCTGTCGAGCTGTTCCGCTCGATGGAGATCCCTGTCCGCCAGCTGGAGTGCTGCTCCGGCGATCTGGCCGATCTGAAGGTCAAGAGCTGCGATATCGAGGCTTGGAGCCCCCGCCAGCAGAAGTACTTTGAGGTCTGCTCCTGCTCCAATCTGGGTGACGCTCAGGCCCGCCGCCTGCGCATCCGCTTTAAGGATGAGAACGGCAAGACCCAGCTGGCCCACACCCTCAACAACACCTGCGTGGCCCCGCCGCGTATGCTGATCGCTTTCCTCGAGAACCACCTGCAGGCCGACGGCAGCGTCACCATCCCCGAGGTCCTGCGCCCCTACATGGGCGGCAAGGCCGTGCTGGTGCCCAACAAGAAGTAATTTTGAAAGAGCCTTTTCCCGCATTGCACCCGCAATGCGGGATTTTTTTGTATTTTTTGAAATTTTTCGGGGAAAACTACTTGACATAGGGGACGCTGTCGGCTATAATAATATAGCGTTCTCGAGAGCGCACAGACAAATGTGGCGGTATAGCTCAGTTGGCTAGAGCATTCGGTTCATACCCGAAGTGTCACCGGTTCAAATCCAGTTACCGCTACCACATTACAGAGTTTCGCTAAGATAAGGGGGACGGTCGTCCGCAATAGTGGATGATGAAAGTCGGAGGTTTTAGCGAAGCTCTGTATTTATAAGGCCCGTTGGTCAAGCGGTTAAGACACGGCCCTTTCACGGCTGTAACATGGGTTCGATTCCCGTACGGGTCACCAAAAAGCACTACTTCATTTGAGGTAGTGCTTTTTTCTTTATATTTACTTTTCAACAGGTGTCGGGCGTAAATGGTGACCCATACGGGAATCGAACAGCCTGCTGCGGAGGCGACCGCCGCCTGCGGCGGAAACAGGAAGCCGAAGCAGGCGCAGCGGTCGCAGAAGGCAAGCCCCGCCCAAGGGGCGCAGCCTGATGCGGTAACCGCAAGTCGCAGCCCCGCGTCAGCGTCCCGCGGGGCAAAAACAGTCCTGCGGACTGTTTTTAGGGCGCGGGAGATGGACGTACGGGTCACCAAATGTAGTCCTTAGTTTTTAACGAAAAACGTTAGAAATTAGGGGCTTTTTCTTTTACCCCTTGCTGTGTACCGCAATCGTACCACGCTTTGCAGAAAGAAGTGCTGCGTGAAAGCCTTTATCCTGTGTATGGATTGCAGCAAGCCGATGCAGCCCCAATAAAAGCAAACTCCGGGAGCAAACGCCCCCGGAGTTTTTTGATGGTAACTGGTCAATTTTATTGTTGGTTGGAAACCATCTTCTGATACAGTTTCATAAGTTCGGCCACACAGGCGCTCTCGCTGGTGCGGGCGGCAGTACCCTTGGTAAAGCCGTAAGCGTCCATCACAGCGCGGTCGTTGTCCTGGTGGGCTTTGCGCAGCTCCGGCGGCATGGTCAGTTCATCGTACAGGTCAGCCAGACTGCAATCCGGGTAGAGGGCGCGTGCGTCCAGAATGGCTTGTGCAGTCTGTTCAATTTTGGCCTTTTGCTGTTCGGTAGGAGCAGGCCATGGAAAGTTATTATAGACGGCAGGTGAATAACTATATCTCATTTCCAATCTTCCACATACAACCCGCATCCAAGCCATATGTACATTCGACATCATAACACCAAACATATAAAGTGTTGCAGATGGAATAATATACAGTTTATTGCTTCCTATTATATCAGCAGTCAAAAATCCAATCGGTATGTATCTTCTGTTTTCTGAGGACACCTCCGGAACTGCTAAATAGTCGCTGCTCGGTTGCCGAATCTGTGTAAACAGCATCGGAATGTCTGCATCTTGCCTGACCGAAGCCGTAGGACTATTTTGTCTGCACTCGGCTACGCAACTTCAACCGTTGCACAATTTCAGGTATGTTGCAGTACTCTTTTGGCGAAACCCCTTTCAACCAAAGACAATATCTATATTCATTGTTAATCAAATCTCTTGAACCAACAAACCGCTTTATATAGTGTGCACACTCCGGATGTTTTAAGAGCAAGGCCATTCTCTCATCGCCAGTCAATAACAAATGTCCCCCATCTGTGGGCTGGCTTCCCTTACTCATTTCAGGCAATCCGTCCGTCAGTTGTTTTCCTCTGGATTGAATAAATACATCTGGCGCATCCAATAAGTATCCGTTGATGTGTGGCACTTCACGATAGATAGCATTGTCAAACAATTTTTTTAACGTCTGTTGGTGCTGCGTACTAAAGCCTATAATCACACAATGTACGGCAGCCTTACTTTTTGCTTCACTCGCCCATACAAAAGAGCAATACGCAAACTGTATTTCGATGTTCTTTTTATTAAACAAATGTGCCCACAATATGCCTACTGATTCGCCCTGAACAATAGAATTTGTAGATACAAATGCCGTTGTGATAGCAGAGTTTTGCATGATATCGGCCGCTTTTTGATACCAAGCCGTTACATAATCCAGTTTTCCATGCTTAGGCAGGTCATAAAACACTGCCTTCATATCATCTGCCTGCGTCTTGCTTCTCCACTGATGCCCCACAAACGGCGGGTTGCCCATAATATAATTCAGTTCGCTTTTGGGTATCACACTTTCCCAATCGATGCGCAGGGCATTGCCCTCTACAATATAAGCGTTGGTTTTCAGCGGCAGAAAGTCCAGCGGAACAAGCAGAATTTTTTCGGTTTCCTTCATCATCTGGCTTTCGGCAATCCAGAGTGCGGTTTTGGCAACCGTCACCGCAAAATCGTTGATTTCGATGCCGTAAAACTGGCTGATGGAAACCTGTATCGGGCTTTCACTGGCGGTGTACATCGTCACCTGTCCGTGGGAAAGTTCCAGCAGAATTTTGTTTTCCAGCCGCCGCAGGCTTAGATATGTTTCAGTCAAAAAGTTGCCGCTGCCGCACGCGGGGTCTAGGAATGTGAGCGATGCCAGCTTGCGTTGGAATGTCCGCAGCTTTGCCGTTCTGGTGCGTTCAATGGGAATGGCGCATATCTCGTCCAACTCCGCTTTCAGTGCGTCCAAAAACAGCGGGTCAATGACCTTGTGGATATTCTCAATGCTGGTATAGTGCATACCGCCGCTGCGGCGCGTTTCGGGATTCAAGGTGCTTTCAAACACAGCGCCGAAAATCGTGGGGCTGATTTCGGCCCAGTTGAAATCCTCGCTGGCTTTGTTCAGCAGCAAATTGCGGATTTCATCGGTAAAGGGCGGTATCTCGATATTCTCATCGCTGAACAACCCGCCGTTGACATAGGGGAACGCGGCCAACTCCGGGTTATCGTCCTGCAGATAGGGGTCGCGGTCTTGCAGCTTGGTGTCCAGCACGCGGAACAGCTCTACCAACGCCTTGCGCATACCGCGCGTGTCGAACGCGGCCAGATAGTCGTGGAACATACCGTGCCGACCAAAAATCCCGGCATCCTCGGCATACAGGCAAAATACCAAGCGAACACACAGCTTGTTCAGACTTTTCAGCGATTGCTCGGCCTGCGGGTTTGCGTACTGCTTGTAAAGTGCGTCATACAGAAGCCCCACAATTTCACCGGCTGCAATGGAAACTTCCATCTCACGCTTGAGGTGTTCACTGCCGGTGTCCACCAGAAATTGCAGACGATAGTATTCTTTTTCGAGGTTTGCCAGCTCGATGATTTCCGGCTCGCCACCGGGGCGCTCCATATCGTAGACATAGAACTGCGCAAAGTTACAGGTCACGACCCAACGCGGATGCTGTGACAGCGGCAGTTCTGTAATGTAGCGTTTGGCCTGCTGGAACGGCGTCAGCATCGTACCGTCTGATTGCTTAATGGGCTTGTTCAGGTCTTTGCCAAGACCTTTTTGCTCAATCAGCACTTTGGTGGACGGAATCGCGCCGTCGATAAAGCTGGTGTGGTCGAGGTGAACCTGTTCCTCAAAAGTGATGAACTGTTCCGGCTGTTCCACGCCGTAGACATCACGCAAAAGAGAAAGCCAAAAGGATTGACTTTCCCCTTTTTCGTAGCCCTTATCTTTCCAGTAGGCGGCAAATTTCTTTGCGGCCTGTTGCTGTTGTGCGGCAGTCATAGCGGTCACCTCATAGCACAATGTTTTGTAATTATCATAGCATAAACCTATGCTTACGGCAATTGCGTTTTACAAAAATAAGGCACCCTTTGGCGGTAAAGCGCATAGTCAGGGGTGTTGCACTTTCCTGTAAATGCGTGTACAATATTGCATATATATTTCTGACAAGGGGGCGGCGGCTTGGCTACACAGCAGGTGCAGCAGCGCGCGGCGGGGGGCATTGCCTACACGCTGACGCGGCGGCGGGTGCGCAACATCAATCTGCGCGTCCGGGCGGACGGCTCGGTCGCAGCCAGTGCATCGGCGCGGGTGCCGGCCGCCTATGTGGACGCTTTTGTGGCGGCCCGCGCCGACTGGGTGCGCGCCGCCCAGCAGCGCGCCGCCGCACGGCGCGCGCAGGAGGCCGAACAGCCGGATTTGCCGCCGAAAGCCGAGGCACTGGCCCATATGCAGGCGCTGTGCCGGGCATACTATCCGCAGTTTGCAGCGGTATGCCCGGGCGGGCAGATGCCCAAAATCGCCGTGCGCGACATGCACACCCGCTGGGGCTCCTGCAGCCTGCGCACCGGCACGCTGGCGTTTGCGCAGCGGCTCTGCGTGATGCCGCCGGCTGCACAGGAATATGTCGTGGTGCATGAATTCTGCCACTTTGCCCACCCGAACCACAGCCCCGCTTTTTGGGCGGCGGTGGAAAAAGTCCTGCCGGATTACAGGCAGCGGGAAAAGCTGTTGAAAATGCGGTGACGGCTGAAAAAGCCTTCCCCCGTGGGGGAAGGTGTCTGCGGCCCCGCCCGCAGACGGATGAGGGGGGAGTTTGCCGCGATTGCCCGTGAACGGGGTGCTGGCGGAAGGTTTGCCCTCATCCGACCTTCGCGTTCGCTCGGCCACCTTCCCCCGGAGGGGAAGGCTTCATACTCTACAAATAAGGGAGGTACACACCTTGCCATCTCCACAAAAAAAGTACACAACGCTGGTCAGCAATACGCTGCTGTTTGCCATCTCAAACTTCAGCTCCAAGCTGCTCAGCTTCTTTATCCGGCCGTATCTTAGCTACGCGCTCGATTCGCCCGATGTTATGGGTGTGTCAAGCCTGCTGCAGCAGGCCACAAACCTGCTTATACCGGTGGTCAGTCTGGGCGTGGCCTACGCGATCATCCGGTTCGGCCTTGATAAGGAAAACGACAAGGCCAGCGTCTTTGTCAACGGTGCGGCCACCATTGGGCTGGGCTTTCTGGTGCTGCTGCTCGCCATGCCGCTGGTCAGCCTGATCCCCAACGCGGCCGAGTATCTGCCTTTCCTCTACCTCTGCGTGCTGGCAAGCTGCCTGCGCACGCTCTGTACCCAGTTCATCCGCTCCCGTATGCTGAACCGGCTGGTGGCGATAGACGGCGTGCTGACAACGCTCAGCCTGCTGCTGTACTACCTGCTGTTCCTGAGCGTTTTGCGGATGGGCGCGACCGGCTTTTTGCTGGCCAACGCGCTGGCGGACCTGACCTCGATGGTGTTCGTCTTTTTTGCGGGCGGCTGTTGGCGGTATTGCAAGCCCAAGCGGTTTGACCGCGGGCTTTGGCGGGATATGCTGCGCTACTGCCTGCCGATGATCCCGGCGTCCATCAGCTTTTGGATCATCAACGCCAGCGATATGTTTTTTGTGCAGGCCCTGTGCGAGGACTACGGCGGCCGCACCGGCAACCACTGGGTCGGGCTGCTCTCGGCGGGATATTTTCTGCCGCAGATCATCACGATTTTGGGCAGCATCTTCTATGAGGCGTGGCAGCTTTCGGCCGTGACCGAGGAGACCGACCGCGAGGCGTTTTTCTCCAAGATCTTCCGCGTGTATGCAAGCGTGCTGTTCTGCTGCGTGGCGGGCATCATTATGCTGTGCCAGCTGCTGATGCGAGTGTTCAAGGCCGAGTATTTTGACGCATGGACCTTTGTGCCGTTCCTGACGCTCTGCTCAATGCTGACCTGCATGAACCAGTTTTTGAACAGCATCTATGTGGTCTATAAGCGCAGCACAGGGTCGCTGGTCACGATGCTGGCAGGTGCGGTGCTGAACCTGATTTTGAACTACTGCTTTATCCGGTTGTGGGGCCCGTGGGGCGTCACGCTGGCCAGCTTCCTGAGCCTGATGCTGGTGTTTTTGCTGCGCGCCTATTCGACCCGCGGCCTGCTGGAGATCGACTTCCACCCGGCGTGGCTGATTTTGAATCTGGCGCTGGTGCTGGCGGAGATCTGGTGCATGATGAAACTGACCCACTGGGCGCTGCCGGTTGTGGGCATCACGGCCGTGATCTGCGTCATGAATATCCGCGAGGTCCTGAGCATGCTGGACACGCTGATCGGCAAGTTTTTGAAAAAGAAGAAAGCATAATAGAGCGTAGGGGCGGGGCTCTGCTCCGCCCGTGCAGCTTGGCGGCAGCGCTAAGTTCCACGGGCGGAGTAGAACCCCGCCCCTACGGTGCGATAGTAGGGACCGATGCTCGCATCGCCCCGCCCTGTTTGCCGCGGTCAGGGGGGCACAACCACGCAGCTGCCTCTTTTTGAGGGAAAAGGCTTCGCAAATAAAATCACCCCCACCCAAGTGCAGATGTTCTGCGGTTGGGTGGGGGCTTTCTTATTTATTGAGGGTGAAGTTATATGTTTTGTTGTCTTTACCTAATTTATGCTCTAGCGTAGTAAAGTTTTCTTTTTTATCGCTGAGAGTTTTATCGGTAAGGGATAAATCCGTGTCACCGATATAGACATATACTTTTTTGTTCTTATTATCTTCAGGAACCCCATTCCCATAATCTTCAGGAATAACAATGTCACCCTTTTTGAGTGTTACATTTTGCTCATTATAAAAATAAGCCTTGCCCGTAAGGGAAACAATATAGTCAGCCGCTTTTTTATCGGATTTTTTTTCATAGAGATAATTGCTTAAAAATGTCATGGGATCGGGAGCGTTATTCAGTTCAGGAGAATCAACTTTTTTATAGTCATCACGCTTGTTATTCGAAATATTATAGGTATAGTCCGAATTCTTAGCATAATTGTAGTAAGCGATACCCTTCCAGCAAATAATTTCACCGCCACTAAAACTGATTTCTTTATCCGTAGTGAGTTTGTGTGCCCAGTTATTTGCCTGATTAAAAGTGACCTTGTCGAGCTTTATATCAGATTTATCCTCACTTAAGTTATGGTCAATCATAGAGACAGTAAAAGTATCCGCGTCTGACGGAACTGTGAAAGTAATCTTTTCAGCTTTTGTGTAATGCTGTGGCGGGGTTTGCTCCTCTAATTCATAGGTCTCCCCACGGCGGAGTTGTACAACATAGGGGACGGGGGTAGTGGTAAAAGATTGACAATTAGACAATTTGGGAGTACTGCCGCCACTGTCAAAGTCAAGAAGAATATGATCCCCATTTTGAGACCTGAGAACAAGGTCTGCGCCGGATACAGGATTTCCGGCGTCATCAATTTTGTACAGGGAGGTGGTGCAGGTCAATTTCTTGCTGTTGACAACATGAATAATATCTTCGCAAGTTCCGTACTGCTCAACACGGCCCCATTCACCGTAATTATTGTGAGAAATATCTGGTTTAAACCATGTATTATGGGCAGCGTGTTGTCTCCCGGGCGTTTGCATGTATTCATCCGGATACGGGCTGAAATTAAAAGAAAGAGAGCAGTTGACGCCACTCTGATATCCGGTGGGTGCAGTAACTTCGATGAGTTTATATTTTTTTGCTATATCCAGATAAACAGATGCAGTCATGCCATCTCCGGAATTAAGCCGCAGAGGAACAAAGCAATAACCCTGTGAATCACTTCTAAGATTCTCAAAAATGACTTTATTTGTTGATGTGTCTATGATGTCAAAGAAAGCATCGGCAAGGGGCTTGTCGTCTGCATCGGTTGTAAAAATTTTTACAACGGCAGTGGGAAAGTACTGCAGGGTAATCACATTGCTATTGCCGGTTACAAAAGTACCGTTAGTATTGCCGCCAAAAACAAAGGTCTTAAAGGTACAGCCAAGGTATATGCCGTTATTATAAGATTGGTTGATTTCGATGGTGAAAGATTCCGCTTTTAGGGGCTGATATCCCGGTATAGGGTCTTTTTCTGTAATGGTAAAATTGTTTACCCATGTGGGTAACTGACCGGCAACAATGTCTTTGCCCGATGCTTTATCATAAATTTCAAAAGGAATATTGCCGTTTGCATCAGCAGTGACTTCGTAGGTAATCTCAGGGTCGGGAACAGTTACAATGTATGTTTTATTGGCAAAATTACTGGAGGACCCTGTTACGGCATCCTGCAAATGGACAAAGACTTTGTCGCTCGTTGTAGGATCGACTTTTTTATCTTCCATGGTGATGCTGTTTCCGGCAGCAGATACTCCAGAACCGCCGCTCAAGCTCAATGTGTCACCGTTACTTGTAATTGCAAACGCAATATCTGCTGCAAGAGCATAATTTCCGGGAGCTGAAGTTTCGCGCAGCACATAATTACCAACCGGCAAACTAACGGAATACCCTGAACTGCTGGTTGACGAAGTCCAAGAAGCAACCGCCGTATTATCTTTAAGAATCTGTAGCTCTGCATCGCCAAGTGGAAGTTTGGTGGAGGCGTCTACTTTTAAAATTGTAACTTCTAAGAGAGTTGGTTCTGGGTCCGGTGCAGGCTCCGGGGTGGGGTTTGGTTCCGGTTTGGTATCATCAGGCTTTGGAACAACGATGTTGTCAATACTTCCGTCCACACGCGCATTCGTTCCGGTGGCCGTGTATACAACCTGTATCCCATCGGCGCTGGTATACACCAAGTACAAAACCTGACCGCTGGCATTGCAGGTCATCCACTGCACCGTACCGCTCACGCCTGCCTGTGAGGCAAGGTCGTCAGGCGTTTTGCTGCCGGTGGGAGCGCTTTTCACATGCAGCAGATACTGCCCGCTGCCCTCAGTCAGTGCAACATCGCCGGTCACGGTGGGGGCCTCGTTTTTCAAATCGCCCGCCCAGCTTTTCAGAGCATCTGCACCATCGTTTTTTCCCGTTATCGAAGCGTTCTGCACCAAGGCGTACTTCTGCGCGGCAATGCGGGTCACTGTCTCCACACACGCCTGCGTCTCGCTGACGGCCTGCTTCTCCTTGGCGTTGTCAATGTACCCGGTCAGCGCAGGCACGGCAAAGCTCGCTGTTATGCCTGCAATCACCAGCACGACAACCAGCTCCACCAGCGTAAAGCCGCGGCGGCTGCGCAGGGTTCGTTTCAGACCAGTCATACGGGATTCCTCCTCTTACTCGGCGGGGTCAAAAATGCTCTGGTCCCGCTTGGCGTGGGCACCGATGTTGTTGTATTCCAGACTTAGATACCCCTTGGCCCACTCGTCCAGCGCAGGGTCAGCGCCGTACTCGGCGGTCGTGCCGTCCACCTTCATGTAATCGTTGGCGGCGGTCACAACGGGGGTGTTGTGCTTCATTTCCAGCAGATACTTGTAATAGTCGCTCAGCGGCAGACCGGCCTGCTGCAGCAGGGTGGGGGCCAGCATGACCATGTCCATGCGGTTCAGCGGGTCGGTGGTGCTGGTGGCAGCGGCCGTGTGCTCCAGCGGGTAGTTGGCCCAGATGAAGAACGGCGTGCTGCGCTGCAAAAGCTGCAAATCGTTGTCGGTGGCGGCAAAGCTCGCGTCAGCCACATGCTTGACAAAGCTGGGCGCGTGGTCGCCGGCCATGGCCACAATGACCTTGCGGCCGGTCTTTTCGTACTGCTCGGTGAAATAGTCGCACAGCTCCTGCACGGCGGCGTCGGTCATCTTGATGCAGCTCAGGTATTCGTCCATCAGCTCATCGTACTCGCCGTAGTCGGTGCCCGCGTGGACAATATCCAGCGAAGCATCGTTCATGTCATAATCGCCGTGGCTCTGGATGGAGACTAAGAAGCTGAACCGGGGCTTGTCCTCGGGCATGGCCTCGTACATCTTCTCCCAATCCCGGTAGGTGGCGGAGTCGGTCTGGTAGGGGCGGTCGCCGTAGGTCTCCTTGGTGGGGAAGTCGCTCTCAAAATGGGTCTCGTCAAAGCCCAGCGCCAGCCATGCGGAATCGCGCCGGTAGTTGGAGTTGGTGTAGGGGTGGGCGGCCATCGTGGTGTAGCCCAGCCCCTTCAGGTAGCTGACAACGCTGTTGGCGTTGTACAGGTTCAGCCAGTTGAAGGGCGTGATGCTCGGCATCAAAATCAGCGAGTTGGAGGTCAGCATCTCATACTCGGTCGAGTTGGTGCCGCCGCCCACATGCGGGCTGATGGTGTGGCCGTAGACTGCGTTGGTCAGGTTTTTGGTCACCGGCATAATGTCGGTGTCGGCCTGCAGGTCGGTCACAAGGTCAAAGTCGTAGAAGCTCTCGGACAAAATCAGCACAATGTCGGGGTAGTCCTCGGCACTCTCGGGGCTGGCGGGGGCTGTATAGTCATCGGCCTTGCGGGCAAAGTTTACGGCGGCCGCATTGTTGTAGTTTTCCGGCTCAATGATGGGGTCGGCCATCAGGCTGGTGGCCTCGATCGTGCCGGCCAGATAGCCGTAGGTGTAGTAGGTGTTCTGCCATGCCCAGCCGTAGGTCGTCTTGGGCTTGATGCTCACCGGCCCAAAGTAGCCGAAGAACATGACCAGAAAAACACCCAGCGCACTGCCCGCTGCGCGCACGATGCGTGCGGGCCAGCCTGCGCGTTTGGGCGCGCCCTTTGCCAGCAGGTGCTGCACAAAGGCGATGCCGAGGATCGGCAGATAGAGCAGGGCGATTTTTACGACATCCTGCGTGATCTTGAGGGTGTAGCTGCCCATGACCTCGGCGGCGGTGCCCAGATTCAAAATGTCCTGAGGCATCAGCGCCGAGCCGTGCAGGTCGCGGGTGTAGTAGTTGATAAGCGCGATGATCGTGAACACCGCGCCGGACAGCCCCGTGGAGAGGCTCCATCTGCCGCACAGTGCAAAGAGGATCAGTGTCAGGCAGAATGCGGTCAGGGCGTTCAGCGGCGCGTAGAGCGGCCACTGCAGCTGCAAAAAGCTTTCGGTCACTCCATCGGACAATTCAAGCTGATAGCGGGAGATAAAGCCCACCGCGACAGCCAGCAGGCAGGGGAGTACCCCCTGCAGGATAAATTTCTTCCAGTCTATTTTTTTAAAATGCTGCATGGGTGATAAATTGATACCTTTCTCTATAATTTTGTACACAAAAATACATAATACATTATAACATAGCAGGGCAAAAAAATAAAGCCTCTCATAAAAGAGGCTTTGCTGAAATATTGGCTTGCTTTGCGGGGCCGGGCATGCCCTTAGTACCTTTTTATAATTATTTCCGCGCGTTCTTCTTCCAGATCACATACAATCCCTCAAGGATCAGCGTCTCGCGGTAGGTGATGTCCGTTGCGCAGGTCAGCCGCACGCTGTCCGGCAGTGTGCCGGTCGCAACTACGGGGGCATCGGGGACGTTCAGCGCCGCGCGGATCTGGGTTACCATGCCGTCAAGCATTGCGGCCGTGCCGAACACAATACCGCTGTGCAGGCAATCCGCCGTATTGGCCCCCAGCAGGCGGCGCGGGCGGGCCTCCAGCTCGACCTGCGGCAGCTGCGCTGTGTTGCGCACCAGCGCCGACAGCGAGCATTGCGGCCCCGGCAGGATCGAGCCGCCCACCAGAGCACCCGAGGCATCCACAGCCAGCAGGGTGGTTGCTGTGTCGAAGTTGACCACCACGCAGGGCGGCGCACAGTGCTGCAGCGCGCCCACGATGGCGCAGAGAAGCTCGCCGCCCAGTTGGGCCGGGTTGTCCATCCGGATACGCACGCCGCTTTTCAGCCCGGGGCCGACCTCCATGATCTGGCACTCGCACATCTTGCGCAGAGCCTCCCGCAGCCGCGGCGTCAGCGCCGGCACCACGCTGGAAAAGATGACCGCAGTGATCTGGTGCGGCTCGGTGCCGTAGAGCGCAAGCATGTTTACGATTTTATACAGCAGCTCATCACTGCTCAGCGCGGTGTCTGCAAACAGCCGCGAGGAAAAGACCAGCTTGCCGTCCGGCGTGTACCCGCCAAAAGTAATGTTGGAGTTGCCGATATTGAATGCCAGGATCATGGATAGCCCTCATTTCAAGTGTGTTGTCTTTATACTATTATAATAAGGAACAAATTGCAAGAGCTTTCCACAACAGCTCACCGCCGATGTTGAAAATATCCCCGTTCACCTCATCTACATTGCCAACCTAACCCGCCACCACCCTGTAGGGGCCGGGCATGCCCGGCCCGCAACCTACCCGATACCACAACTT
>ENA-UOJV01001917-UOJV01001917.1-human-gut-metagenome-genome-assembly--contig:-C82-NODE-1917-length-19814-cov-268.078344_pt1 | contig 19814 bp, 18 predicted proteins | sample MGYA00242356_ERZ723903 | MGnify/ENA metagenome assembly ERZ723903
TTGGGGAAAGCAGCCCGTGTTCCTGACAGAGCTTGTAGGCGTCCGCCTCGGTCATACCGTATTTGGCAAGCAGACTGACCTTCGTTATTCCATCCAGACGAGCAAGGCGTTTTGGCTCATCCTCCGCGATGCCGACATAGCTCACAGTGTCCGGCGAGAGTGCGGCATTGTACTTGCGGACTGGCGGGATTTTGCAGTCACGATTGACTGCACACATACCAGCCCATGCAAAGCCGCGAACCTCGCCCTTGTGCGGTCCGCGGGTGATGACGTGATGGAACACATCATCGTAGGTCTTGTCTGCATGGAGAATGGTGAACTTGATGCCCAGCTCCTTTTCACAGAAGGGCTTGAGCCAGTCATAAATGAAGTCCCGGTGTTCCGGGACTTCGCCGCTTGTGTCTTTGTCGAACATGACCTCACTGAAAACCGCCTCGTCAAGCGGCTCATTGTGCTGTGCAGCCAGCAGGAGCGTCGCTACGCTGTCTTTGCCTCCGCTGCATGAAGCAACATACTTTGGGCGGGTCATCGATCAAACTCCATCTTGAAGCTGACGTATTTGCCGCCGCTGTCATCCAGACGGATCACCGCATCGTAGAGCTGAGGCTTCTTCGGCGTGTAAAGCCCGGTCACTCGGCACCAGCCCTTGTCCAGCAGCTCCTTTGCAATCTTCTTGGTCAGCTTCTTTTTCTTGCTGGAAAAGAACTTATTGTCTTCCCACAGACAGAAGGAGCAGTCCTTGTTCGAGCAGTAGAAGTTGCCCTTGCCGACATAGACCGGAGATCCACAACGAGGACATTTGCCGATTTCCTCCTTGCCCGTGCCGAAACGCTGGGCTTCGGCATCGGAGAGGAACGGATAGGCTTTCACGAGATCGCCGGTCATCCGGACAATGCCGCTGAGGAAGGCGTCTGCATCCGCATTGCCGCGCTCAATCTCCATGAGCGTGTTTTCCCATTCCGCAGTCATTGCGGGAGACGTGATCTGTTCCGGCAGAACACAGACGAGGTTGCAGCCGTCCTTTGTGGGAATGAGGGATTTGCCTTTGCGCTCTGCAAAGCCGGACTTCACCAGCTTTTCAATGATACCGGCGCGAGTCGCGGGAGTGCCGAGACCTTTCTTCTCGGTGTCATCGTCAAACTGATCGTTTCCGGCAGTCTCCATCGCAGACAGGAGCGTGTCTTCCGTGTACTGCTTCGGGGGTGTCGTAAAGTGTTCGGTGACGCTGGCGGACACACTATCCAGAACATCACCCTCGTGGACTTCGGGCAGGGACTTCATGGGATCGTCCTTTTCCTTCGTCTTGAGGGAAGCCTTGAACAGCTCTTCGATGGCTTTCCATCCGTTTTGAACGACGGTCTTCCCCTTGGTTTTGAACTCGTAGCCCTCGCAGGAGAGCGTGATCTGCGTTTCCGCGTAGGTGTGCTTCTCGCCGGTCGCACACAGAAGGCGCATCCCGACAAGATTGAGGATTTTCTGCTCCGACTGAGGGAGCGCGAAAACATCCTGCTTTTCAAGCTGGACGGTTGGGAGAATAGCGTGGTGATCTGTGACCTTGCTGTTGTCGGTTACGCGGGCAATGTCCGGCGTAATCGAAACGCCGGAGAAAAGCGGAAGCTGGCGGCAGACGATGGAAATGACCTGACGGGCGGTGTCCTCCATATCGTCCGTGATAAACTGGCTGTCCGTGCGCGGATAGGTCAGGAGCTTCTTTTCGTAGAGTGTTTGTACGAGATCGAGCGTCTGCTGGGCGGTGAAGCCGTAGTATCGGTTTGCCTCGCGCTGCAAGGTGGTCAGATCATAGAGCTTCGGAGGATTGACGGTTTTCGTCTCCCGCTTGAGAGAAGAAACGACGGCTTGCTTTTTCTCGCAAGCCGCCGCAATTCTTTTTGCTTCCTCTTCGGTTTTGACCTTTTCCAGATCGGCGGTCAGATCGCCCTTGCCGACGTGGACGTTGAAATACTTCTCCTTCTGGAACGTGGAGATTTTCCCGTCACGCTCCACCAGCATTGCAAGGGTCGGCGTCTGGACGCGCCCGACCACCAGCTTCTTGTGATAGAGCGTGGTGAAAAGGCGGGTGCCGTTGATGCCGACAATCCAGTCCGCCTTCGAGCGGCTGAGTGCCGCTTCATAGAGACGGTCATATTCCTTGCCGTCCCGGAGATGATTGAAGCCTTCGCGGATGGCGGAGTCCTCCAACGAGCTGATCCACAGACGCTTGAAGGGCTTGGTGCATCCGGCTTTGTCGTAGACCAGCCGGAAGATCAGCTCACCCTCGCGTCCTGCATCGGTTGCGCAGACCAGCTCGGTGACGCGCTTGTCCTTCATGAGAGCGGACAGCACCTTGAACTGCTGTGCTTTGTCCTTCGTGACCTCAAACATCCAGCTTTCCGGAACAATGGGCAGATCGTCATACCGCCACTTGGCATACCGCTCATCGTAGGAGCTGGCGTCTGCCAGCTCCACCAGATGACCAAAGCACCACGAAACGATGTAATTGCCGCCCTCCATGTAGCCGTCCTTGCGGGACGTCGCGCCCAGCACCTTTGCGATGGACTGGGCAACGCTGGGCTTTTCAGCAATGACTAAGATCAATCTTCATCACCATCCGTTTCGGCATCCTCCGCAATCTGCGGCTCTTCATCCTCATTGATGTACGGCTCTTCCTCGTAGCCTTCATCATCAAAGAAGTCCATATCTTCATCCTTGGGCTTTCTGCCCTTGACGAACTTGATGTAGTAATAAGCTGCACCCGCAGCACCGGCAAGAACGAAGATGACGAGGATCATGCCGATGTTGGATTTCTTTTCGGGTTTAGGGGCGGGAGCATCGGTTTCCGCATCCTTGTCCGGCTCAGGTGTAACGGGGGCTGTGCCGGTGCATTCGCTCATGTTGGTCTTGCAGACCGGGCAGTCGGTGTTGACCTGACCGGCAGCGCATTTTTCCTTGCAGTTACAGGTGGTCAGAGCCGCCGCAGTGTCATCATCCAGCAGCGCAAGCAGATCGCTTTCATCGACCATGTTGAGGAAGTATGTCTGATACTGTTCCTCGTCCTCATTGATGAGTGCATCGTAGTCGATGACAATGAAGAAGGTGTTGCCGCTTTTCGTCTGGACAGTGATGAACTGTTTGTTGGTTGCCTTGTCATAGAGCAAGTCGCGGGTGTAGGCGTTGCCCTCATCGTCAATCGGCTCACCCTTCGGCTTTTCCGGCGCGGGAGTGGTTTCAGGCTGCTGTTCCGGCTGTGTTGCCTCCGTAACGGGAAGGTTCTGCTCGGTGTCATCGGCATAGGCAAACGCCGTCACCGAGAAGCAGGACAGAACCATGACGCAGACCGCAAGGACGGTCAGAAAACGAAACTTCTTACGCATTGTCGATTACCTCCGTATTTTCAGCGGGCTTGGTGCCGCCCTTCATGGAAGACAGGAACGCCATGATCTGATCCTTGTCCATCACCATAGAGCGCACGGTATTGATGATTTCAAGGTTTTCCAGCTCTGTCTTCTTGTCATACAGCTCCTTGAGCTGTCCTTCGATTTCGGACTTCTTCTTTTCAGCCTTCTCAATGTCGGAGAGGACTTTCTGATACTTGGGATTCATGCAAAACTCCTTTCTTTTAATAGGCGGGTCTTCCGAAGGCGTAGAAATGCTGCTGCCAGTAGGAAGAGTTGATGGATGTGTACTGAATGGGGTCGCCGCAGTGGATCATGACCCCATCACCGACGTAAATGCCGACGTGGGACACACCGGGGGTGTCATACGTCCCAACGAAAAAGATGAGATCACCGGGCTGTGCATTCGCCTTTGAAACCGGCGTACTGATGTTGTAAAGCCCCTGTGCGCCCAGCCGCCCGGTGTTCACAAGCCCGCTGTTCGTGAGAACATAGCTGACAAAGCCGGAGCAGTCAAAGGATGTGTCGGGATTGGAGCCGCCCCACACATACGGATAGCCGAGATACTTTTCCGCCTCGGTAATCAGCGCTGCAAACTTCTCGTCGTTCAGGTATTCCGGGTTGACATCGTAGTCGGCGGGAGGATTTGTAATGTACTTGTCCACATAGGGAGAGTCACCGAACAGATCCTCGCGGTTGCCCAGCACCGACATATACGTTGCGTACATGGAGAGCTGTTCCTGAGACATGATGTAGACCGGGACATGGGAGAGATTGAAGTTTTCGAGCTTCACGTTGCAGATGTAGTAGTCATACGGGACGCGGTAGGTTTCCGTGTGCGTGTTGCCGTCTGCGTCCGTCCATGTGTCGGTCTCCGTGCGGTATCTGGTTTCGACGATAACCTCTTCGGTGAGGATGTACTGCTTTTCAAACAGCATTTGGAGCGTACCCTGCACCTCATCCAGCGTGAACTCGCCCTCATGGAGAGCCGAGAGAATGGAGATCAGCACATAGGGGTCATGCTCAATATCGTCCAGATCGAAGTGGTATTCATCATAGTTGTGAGTGCTTTCGTAGGTGTCGAGATAGCTTTGCAGCTCTTGCTCCATCCGGCAATACTGCGCCTCCGCACCGAGCATCGCGTCATCCTCGCTGAGATAAGAGGAAGCGATAACCGACGAGCCGGTAGAGGTGAGCATCGAACACGAGCTGATTCCGGCACCGAGCAAAACGAGAAGGGCAATTCCGACGCCGATCCAGATGAAGACCTTCTTGTTCTTCTCAAAGAACTCCTTGATCTTGTCGGACGCCTTCTCACCGAGCTTCTTGCCGGTATTCTTTGTGGCAGTCCCGGCAGTCTGAGAACCGGCATTTCGAGCGGCGGCATATTCCTTCTTGATGTTCTGCTTCTGATAGTGCTTGTTCATGTTCTGCTTCTTCATCTCAGGATGCTCCTGCTGATTTCTCTCATATTGGAGCTTGGCATCAGCGACATCCGCCTTGTGTTCCAGCTTGGAGACCTTCTCATAAGGCTTGTTGACGCTGCTTTCCCGATGATGGCTGAAATGCCGAGCGGCAGTCTCAGCGGCAATCTCCGTCTTATGTGCCGCCTCAACCGACGAGTTTTCCTGTTCGACCTCATGGATTTTGCCGTGAATGCCGGAAGCGAGAGTGTCACCGACCTTGCGGACGGTTTTCTCTGTCTCAAATTGCAGCTTGCCTTTGCCCTTGGGCTTTTTCAGCTCATCCTCAAAATAAAGGCGGGTTTTGCCCTTGCCGGTCTCTTCATCAAAGACACGCTCTTTCTTGAGAACCTTGTGCGTGGGCAGCTTTTCACGGGCAGCATCCAGACGCTCATGTGCCTTCTCAGACTTCCTTTCGAGCTTCTGCATCCGCTTCGTAGGTGGGACGGCATCGTCCGAGACCGGCTTTGCGGAGGCAGTCTCCGCCGCTTGGGAGAGAACGGCATCCGCGTCAACTATCTCCACTGCCGAGGTCTTGCGCAGCTTGTGCGTGACAACCGTTTCGGCAATCACCGTGCCGGTATGAGAAGAAACGCTGTGCTGCTCCAAAACAGGAGGCTTGAACGGTGTTTCCGACGATGGCAGCGGTTCAGGTACATTCTGGGGTGGATTTTCTGCCTTTTTCTCTTCTGTGACGGATGTTTCAGAGGACGGCTGAGTGTCGTTATCCTCAGCGTGTTCCGCCTGAAACTGACGCTGCTGACGGCGCATCTGCACCTTTTCCTGTTCCTCCGGTGAAAGTGCCTCGGAAGGCTCGGCTGTCTCAGCGGGCTTGACCAGCTCTGCATCTTCCAGCCGCTTTGACACGCGCTGCTCGGTGCCAGCCGTCAGGTTTTCTTCAACCGCGCCCTCCCGTGTCATCCGCACGACTACCTTGTCGCGGACTTTTAGTTCCGGATCCTTCGCCATTAGATTTCACCTCCAATCCGCTTGTAGGCAAGCTCGGTGTATTCAGGGTTCAGCTCGATGCCGACGAAATGACGCCCCATCTGTGAGGCAACCATGCCGGTTGTGCCGCTTCCCATAAAGGGGTCAAGCACAATGCCGCCTTCGGGACAACCGGCAAGAAGACAGGTCTCAACCAGCTTCGGAGGGTAGGCGGCGTAGTGACCGCCCTTGAAGGGAACAGTGTTGATCTTCCAGACATCGCGCTTGTTGCGGAGCGGATTGATGTCTGCGTCCTTGATCTCGCCATGCTCACGGGGGCGGTTGATGGACTGCGGCTGAGGCTGACCGGGAACGGGCTTTCCGTACTTGTTGCCGCCCTTCATGCCGCGCTTGAGGCGTTCTGCCGTTGCGGGGGCAATCGGTTCGGAGATCGCCTTGTAGTCAAAGAAATACTTCTTCGACTTGGAGAACAGAAAAATATGCTCATAGCAGCGGGCGCACCGGTCTTTCACACTCTCCGGCATGGGGTTATCCTTCATCCAGATGATGTCGTTGCGCAGATACCAGCCGGTATCGCGGAGGGCAAAAGCCAGCATCCACGGAATGCCGATCATGTCCTTCGGCTTGCAGCCCTCAACCTTGTTGTTGAGAGCCACAGCCTGACCGTTTCTGCCGTTGGGGTTCTTCGGGTCAATGAAATCGCCCTGATTGCCCTTTCCGGCGTAGGTGTCCGAGATGTTCAGCCAGAGCGTACCGTCCGGACGCAAAACGCGCCTGACTTCGGTAAACACTTCCGTCAGGCGCGAGATATATTCCTTCGGCGTTGTCTCTCTGCCGATCTGAGCCTCCATGCCGTAATCGCGGAGTGCGTAATACGGCGGAGATGTCACACAGCAATGAACGCTGTCATCGGGCAGCGTTTTCAGGATGTTGAGGCAATCGCCGGTATGAATGATGTCAAGTTGTATGGTTGTGTACCTCCTGTTCTGTTGGATTTGCGTTTCCGTTGAAATGTTGGCTGTAAAACCCGACAACATTTCAATAGGCATCAGTCGGAGTAATACTCGTCCGGCTCGTAGTCCTCGTCTTCCATGAAGTCTTCATCGAGACCGTCAATCTCGTCCGCCCAACGGTCGAAGATTTCCTCGGCTTCCTTCGCCGCCTCACGATAGAGGCTCAGGCGGTTCTTCTCAAAGGCGGCAAAGGCGGGGACGAACTTGCCGAACTCGCGGATTGCCTTCACATCCTGCGTGCGCATATCTGCGACGCACTGAATGATTTCGGACATCGTGAGCAGATCGTCGATCATGGTCTCGTAGTCTTCCTTGGCGATGGTGACGGTATCGGCATCGTCCTCCGCCGCTTCCTGCTTGCGGACACGGAAGGTCTCGTGAACATCCTTCATCAGTCCGATCACGCAGTCGGTGGTCTCGTCGAAAATCTCCTGCATACGCGCTGCCATCTCGTCGGCGCAGTCCTCCAGTTCCTCATGAACGTGGAGGTAGGCGCGGTGATGCTTTTTCAGTTCGGTTTCCTCGCGGATGAGCGCGATGAGATCGGCGCTCATGTCGATGATCTCAAGCAGAAGGTCAATCGGCTTGGTGATGCTGCCGAACGTGGTATTCACGGGAACACCGCTGACTTCTGCGATGATGTTCTTGTCATTCTCAAGGTTGAAGTTCTTATCCATATTCAAAATCCTCCTATCAGTTCTGTGTGGTTTCTTCTAAGCGGGTGGTCATGATGCGGTAGAGCTGAGTGTCCTTCGGAAAATCGTCCTTGAAGGGAACGATGGTCGAGCCGTAGAAGATCAGCCCCTCACCGGCATTGGAATTGGTGATGTAGTTCTGCTGGCTGGGCGAGATGTTCAGCGCCTTCGAGAGAATCTGCCGGTCTCCGGACGCCTGATTCAGAAGGTAGACAAAATCCGAGTTTTCAAAGATGTTCTCTACCTCGCGGGATGCAAGCAGGTCCTTGACGTTCTGGGTGATGCCGGTCGGGATGCCGCCCCATTTCCTGAAACGCTTCCAGATTTCCACGCTGTACGCGGCGGTCTGTTCCTCTTTCAGCAAAAGGTGAAACTCGTCCATGTAGTAGCGGGTAGCCTTGTGCTGGGCGCGGTTGATTGTGACCCTGTTCCAAACCTGATCCTGCACAATCAGCATACCGAGCTTCTTGAGCTGCTTGCCGAGTTCGCGGATGTCATAGCAGACGAAGCGGTTGTTGACATCCACATTCGTTCTGTGATTGAAGACGTTCAGAGAGCCGTGAACATAGATTTCAAGGGCAGTTGCGATGCGCTGTGCCTCCGGTTCCTTCTGATTTCTCAGAATGTTGTAGAGGTCTTCAAGGATCGGCATTTTCTCCGGCTTGGGGTCTGCAAGAAACTCCTGATAGACCATGCGGACGCTGCGGTCAATGATGGTCTTCTCAACCGGCTGCAAGCCGTCCTTGCCGCCGACAATCAGCTCACACATGGAGAGGATGAAGTCAGATTTCAGCGTCAGCGGGTTTTCCTCTTCGGAGTAGTTCGTGTTGATGTCCAGCGGATTGATGTAATCCGTGCTGACCGGCGAGATGCGGATGACCTGACCGCCGAGTTTCTTCACGAGGGGGAAATACTCGGCTTCGGGGTCGCAGACGATGATGTCATCCTCCGTGATGAGGAAGGCGTTCGTCATTTCGCGCTTTGCGGAGAAGGACTTACCGGAACCGGGCGTACCCAAGATCAGCCCGTTGGGGTTCTTGAGCTGCTTGCGGTCCACCATGATCATGTTGTTGGACAGCGCATTCAGCCCGTAGTAGAGAGCTTCGCCGCCCTGAAAAAGCTCCTGCGTGGTGAACGGCACGAAAACCGCCGTGCTGGAAGTGGTCAGTCCGCGCTCAATCTCCACCTGATTGACGCCGATAGGCAGAGAGGACATCAGCCCTTCCTCCTGCTGGAAGTCGAGACGCTTGAGCGCACAGTTATACTTCTGGGCAATGGCGGCGGTCTGGAACACCGCGTTTTCGAGCTTCTGGCGGTTGGTTGCTGTGTTCATGATGAGGATGGTCACGAGGAACAGTCTCTCATTGCGGGTCTGGAGATCCTGCAACAGACGCTTTGCCTCACCGCCGAAGGTGGCGAGATCGGACGGGATGATGTCCATATCGTAGCCGGAGCGGACAGCCTTTTTCTGCTCTTCAATCTTCATCTTGTCGAGGTCGGTGATCTTCGACTTGATGCTCTTGATTGCCTTCGCCTGGTCAATCGTCCGGATATGAAAATTGACCGTAATGTTGCTGTCCATCTCAAGGAAGTCGGCAAGCATACGGTCATTGAGTTCCGGCGCGAGGATTTGCAGGAAGCTCACCGCGCCGATGGTTTTGCCCATCTTGAAGCACTTGCCTTCACGGAAGTCAAAGGAAGTGGGAGCGATGAAGTCCTTGCTGGAAAGCCCCGTCCGGGCAACCATATCGAAGGAAAAGCGGAACGGCTCATTGCTGTTCATATTGAACACATCATGAAGCACTTTCAGCCGTTCGTAGCCGGACAGCGGCTCGGTTTTCACGCCGAGAGTTTTGAAGTTGTTGAGGATGTCGGTTTCAATGCGTTCGAGCTTTGGCTTTGCCGTGCGGAGGGAGTCCGCCTCAATGCCGAAGGTGATGTACTTCTTCTTGATCAGCCCGTTGTTGCCCTTGGTGAGCTGGTTTTGCAGCATACCGGAATACTCGGAGCGGATGTCGTTGAAGGCGTCCTCCTGTGCCGGAATGTTGATGCGCTTGCGGAACTCATTGAGGCTTGCCTTCTGATTGATGAAGGAGAGCTGGACGAAGATCGAGCTGTCGAAGTAGTTCAGAAAGTCGCACCAGTTCTCAAAGATGGCAGTTTTGTCCTCGTTCTGCGCAAGCTGGTAGTTGATGTCCTCAAAGGCGATGGACTTCGTGTAGAGGCGGCTGTTCACCTTACAGATACCGTCACGGCACATCTCCACATAGGGGATGGTCTGCTGGGCGGACTTGCGGACTTTCTTTGCCTTCCTGTCCTTTTTCTTCTGCATGACGATCCGCTTCTTTTCCTGAGCGGAAAGGGCATCGCCGTAAACGACGCCGTTCTTGACGGTCATCTTAGGCTTTGCCTTTGCTGTGCTGTTGTTCAAGCTGCAATTCCTCCTGTTCTTTGATTTTCTGCTGAATTTCAGCGTAGAGATTGTTTGTGCGATAGGGACGCACCTTGTCCCGGATGAACATGGACTGTACGATGTGGTACAGATACTTTTCGGCGGGCTGACCGTCCTTCTCGTAAAGAGCGAAGAAGATAAACGGGAGCATGATAACCACCATCAGCATTGCCGCCGTAGACAAGTCGAGATGTGCCTTCGCCAGAAAGAAGATCGGGACGCCGACTGCCGCAGCGACGGAAAAACAAATGAGCTGCCGCTTGGTCAGGTTGAACATGACCTTCGTTTTGACGCGGTTAAGATCCTTCGGGACCGGAACAAATGCCATTGACTGTTTCCTCCTTTCTAAGCTGCTTTTCATAGCGCAGCTTCATTTGTGCGGGATATTGATCCTCCTTCGGTTGACGCTTGCCCGTCCAGCGAAGCCCACCCGCTTTGCCTTGACAGATCCAGCCGGAGGCCCGAAGGCTTGCACCGTTTTCACTTTCCAGTGTGTAGGTGATGATGCGCTTATAGCCCATAGCCGCAGCAGCTCTTGCCGCCGCGCCGTAGAGAAAGCTGCAAGCGTTTTTCGCTCCGTTGGTACAAAGCCTTGTAACCTCCAATGTGAAGCCGTCATCCAGATACCGGCTGACGGGACGCCCGGCGATGATTACACCGACCAGTTCACCGTCTGCTTCACAGCCGATGGAAAACTTGTGACCGGCAACCGGCTTGTGATGCCGGTGATGCTGCCGGACATACTCGTTGGCGTCTCGAAGGGAGATGGGTCTTAGCCGCAGCATGGTGTTTCCTCCATAGGAAGATGAGCCGTGCATTCGACCTCGTTGCCCCAAACGTCCCAGCCTTCGGGAGACTGACGGGCAAAAAGCTCTACGCGGGGAAGGTCTCCCATGAGCCGAACAATGCGCTCCCGCGCTTCATCCGGCTTTTTGGAATGCTCTTCGATGTGGCTGAGGATGACCTGACGCACACCGGCGTCAACACGCTTCGGATGTCCCTTCGTAGCAAGGATGCAGATTTCGGCGTTCGCCCTTGTCCAGTAGCCCATGCCGGTGAAGAGATCGTCGTTCCTGCGGTTTTGCTTCACCCATACAAAAGCCACGGTCTTATAAGAAAAGCCCCATGCCGTCAGCACTTCGAGTGCTTCACAGAGGCACGGGAACGTGATCCAGAGAAACAGGGCGCAGTCCTTCGCGGCAAGCTCACCGACCGGAAGTGCCTTGATGTCCTCAATGCACATTGTCGGGTAGTGGCTTTCTGCCGACCGTCCCTGTCCCTTCTTGGAGTAAGTCCGATACGCCCAAGGGGGATCGGCGTAGATGATGCTGTACTTCTTCATGCTGCCGACCTCCTTAGTGCGCATGGAAAATGGATTTTGCGAGGCTTCCGGTCTTGAACAGCGAGAAGCACAGAATAACCGTGTACGCTGCCACAGAGAACAGAGCCGAATGAATGTTGTCTGCGATGATCATGCCGTTGATCAGCACCGCATAGATGCCGACGCAGACCATGATGAGGAAGCCCTGAAATGCCAGAGCGAACAAGCCTTTCAGATAGTTCGTGCCGATGCTGCCCCATTCGCGGTTGCTCATGGTTGCGATGGGAATAGGCGCAATGCTCACGGTGCAGTAAATCTCAATCATGCGCCCGTAGAGGATGACCGTAATGAGGATCGCCATGATTTTGAGGCACAGACTGATCAGAAGCGTTTCTATCGACAGTCCGAGCAGTTCTCCGACGCCCATGTTCTCCATGCCGGTACGCATCTGCGCAATCGTCGCGTCAATGTCAATGCTGGTGTTGCCGTGGATTACTCCTGCTGCACCGGAAACTACGTTCTGCCCGATGTCGAATACTGCCATCACGATGTCAAAGGTGTGCGTCACGAGATAGATCGCCACAGCCGCCTTGAAAAACCACTTGAAGAACATCCAAGTGTCCATGTCGTGAAGGTTGTTTTTCTCGGTGATCATGGAAATCAGCTCGTAGCACAAAACGAAGGTGATGATGATACCAGCGATGGGGACTATCACGTTTTCGGATAGTCCCCGGATCATCTGGTACACGCCGCCGTTCCAGCCGGACGGAGTTTGACCGACCTCGGCGGCAATCGTTCCTACCTTCTCATTGACATCGGTGAACATATTGGTCAGGTTGCTCTCGATCCATCCGATCAGCATATCCTTGAGAGCCTGTTCGATCTTTTCTAAAATGCTGCCCAATATTTCACCACCCTTCGGTTAAGCTGGGCTTGCCGTGGATTAGCCGAACAAACCGGAGAGCAGGGGGATGAGGGTCGTGCCGATCAGCACCACACCGCCGCCAGCCATGAGCTGCTTGATGCCCTGAGACTTTTCTTATGTGCGATAAAGAAGTAATAGAAGTGTAAAAAATTTTGCCGTTCCTATCCGGCACTTGGCCATTGTGTCGGATAGGTCGGGCGTTAGGCTTCGGGCAAGTCAATCTTGCCGACAAAGCTGTAATAAATCTCAATGTCCTGCCTGCGGGTGCCGTTCTCGTCATAGCTGCACTCATGCACGACGATTTTCTCAATCATTTCCCGCAAGAGGGTGGGGGTAAGTTCCTCAAAGGCAAGGTGCTTTCGGACGATACCCATAAACTTTTCCGCGTTGACAGTGGCGGCCTGCGACTTGTCCAGTTCGGCCTGCAAAGCGGCGGCGCGGTCTTTCAGTTCCCGCTGCTCCTGCTCATAGTCTGCCGACAGTTCCATGAAACGCTCGTCGCTGATTTTGCCGTTCACATTGTCCTCATACAGCCGCTTGATAATGCGGCTCACTTCGGCAATGCGCTCCTGCGCCTGTTCAAGCTGCTTGGTGGCTGCGGCGGTCTTTCTCTTGCCGCCGATCTCGTTCTGCTGGATAAGCAGCTTCACAAACCGGCTCTCATGCTTGGCGGCGTATTCCGTCACTTGCCGGAGATTGGAGAGGACACCGGCGGTCAACAGGTCGGTGCGGATAAAGTGCGCCGTACAGTCGCGGGTGCGCTTCTTGTAGCTGCCGCAGATGTAACAGTCCTGCTTGCGGTTCTTGTTCTGATACCGCTGCTGGTACATCACATGGCCGCAGTCGGCGCAGAACAGCATACCGGAGAACAGCCCCACTTCATCATAGCGGTTCGGGCGTTTGCGCTGCTTGCGTAACTCCTGCACGCGCTCCCATGTTTCCGTGTCGATAATCGGCTCATGGTGGTCGGGGAAAATGGCCTGCTTCTCCACGGGGTTCTCTACACTGTGCTTGACCTTGTAAGAGGGCTTCTCCGTCTTGAAGTTTACCAGACAGCCGGTGTACTCCCGGTTTTCGAGGATATGAACGACGGTGTTCGTCGCCCACTTGCACTCATAGCCGGGGTGGTAGCGGCGGGTGCTGCCCGTCCTGCGGTATTCCAGCGTCCCCGGCGTGGGGATTTGCTGCTCCGTAAGCATACGGGCAATCTTGGTCGGGCCGTTCCCGGCAAGGCAAAGCTGGTATATCTGCCGGACTACCGGCGCGGTTTCCTCGTCAACAATATAGTTCTCGTCCTCGTCCATGAGGTAGCCGTACACTGGCTTGCTGGTAACGGGCTTGCCGCTCATGCCTTTTGCTCTCTTAACTGCCTTGATTTTCTTGCTCGTATCTCTCACCAGCCATTCGTTGAACAGATTTCGCAGAGGGGTAAAATCGTTGTCCATGCCGCCGTTTGCGCTGTCCACATTGTCGTTGACAGCGATAAAACGCACTCCCTTTTGAGGGAACAGCATTTCCGTGTAAAATCCCACCTGCAAGTAGTTTCGCCCTAACCGGCTCATGTCCTTGACGATGACCGTACCCACTTTCCCGGCTTCAATGTCTGCAAGCATGGCTTGAAAACCGGGCCTTTGAAAGTTCGCGCCGGAAAAGCCGTCGTCGGTGTACCAGCGCAGGTTGGTAAAGCCATTTTGTTTTGCAAAGGTTTCGAGTATCCTTTTTTGGTTCGATATGGAATTACTCTCGCCTTGCAATTCGTCCTCATGGGACAATCTCGGATAAAGGGCGGTAATGAGGTTTTGGGTGGCTTGTCTTAACATAAAATCCTCCGTTTCCGACAGCCAGCCCCACTATTCCGTAGCTTTATTGTACCACGGAATAGCGGGGGCTGTATAGCGGCAAAAGTGTAAAATCTACTTCTTTATGATTTGTCAAAACGACGATTTTTAGAGAAGCAGATTGACGCATAGAAAAGTTTGCGGTTTCGTGATATACTGGGTTTAGAAAATCGCAGTCGGGGGTAGTAGCATGGACGCACAAATTTTTTGGAATGTTATCGGCATTTACAATCAGCAGACAGTAGCCGTTCAAATTGTGTTATTCCTGTTTGCTGTCATAACTGCGGTATTATCTTATTCCCATAAAGTGAAGTGGGCTGCTAAATTTGCTCTTGGGATTATCCATCTATTTATAGGTATCGCATTTTTTGCGTGGCATGGAGTGGAACCTATTCAAAAATACTTTGCGCTCCCATTGTACCTGCTTTGTGGCTTTCTGTTTCTGTATGAAAGCTGGCATAATAGGAATGATACACTTGAAAAACCTAATGGTTGGCAATGTCTGCTGTTAGTGCTTTATCTGCTCTATCCGCTGGTTTCTTTCTTGTTGGGAAATCGTTTCCCGCAAATGGTGACGCATATAATGCCTTGTCCTGTCGTTAGCTTGGGGATAACTATATATGCCGGTTACAAAAAGAAAAACAAGCTGCTTCTTGCACTATTAGCGATTTGGGGGCTTACCGGGATAAAATCTGTGATTTTTAGTGCGTATGAAGATATAATTCTTTTGGTTTGCGGCATATATGCTGTGACGCTCTTTGTACATGAGATAAAGCATTGCGCGAAAAGATGATTTCCAGCGGCCACGCTCCCCGGCGTGGCCGCTTTTTCCATGCCCCGGTTCACGCCGGATAAGTCGGCTCCTGTGTAGCAGCGGCTTCCGCTTCCAGTACCCGCGCCATTTTGTCGGCGGCGGTGGTCGTGGTGTCTTTCTTGAAATAGCCGGACACGACAAGGACGGAATTGCCCATGCGGATTTCCGTCACGCAGTCGGGGCGGCGAGCGGTGCGGGTGTCGTGCTGCTTGTTATCTGCCATAGGCAATACTCCTTTCAGTCGGTAATCAGTTTCTTCATGCTCTCCATTTTCCGCTGTGCGGTTTCCTGCCGGAAGTTGTCGCCGGTAAAGCGTACCGGGACGCACATGGAAAGCAGGCGGTCATAAATCCGGGAATGGGCGGTGTCCTCCGGGTTCCGCAGGTCATCCAGCGTGAGGTTGGTCGTGACGATCAGCGGCTTGCCGCTGCGGTAACGGCTGTCAATCACATTGAAAACCTGTTCCAGCCCGTACTCGGTGCCGCGCTCCATGCCGAAGTCGTCAAGGATAAGCAGCGGATAGCGGCAAAGGCGGGAAATGTACTCGTTGCGCCCCTCAAAGCTGGCGGCAAGGTCATTGAGGATAAGGGCAAAGTTCGTCATGTGGACGGGGATTTCTTTCTCCATGAGGGCGTTTGCGATACAGCCCGCAAGGTAGCTTTTCCCGGTTCCCACGCCGCCCCAGAACAGGCAGCCGATATTGTCGGCTCGCATATCTTCCCAGTGTTCCACATACCGGCGGGCAATCCCGGCCTGCGGGTTCCTGCCGTTGTCGTTCTCAAAAGTCCAGTCCCGCATGGTGGGGTCGGTAAAGCCCCGGCGTTTCAGTTCTTCCACGGTGTCAAGGTACCTGCGCCGTTTCTCGGCGGCCTCCCGTTCCTCGCGGGCGGCTCTCTGGCAGTCGCACTCTGCCGGGTGACGGTCACGGCCAAAGACAGCGGCCTTATCCGGCGCAAAATAGGCTTCTTTCGGCTTGCGGCACTTGCCGCAGTACAGTAAACCGTCCTCGCCGGTGTAGTCCTCCGGCTCCGGGGTGGCAGTCGTCATATTCTCCAAAACAGCGTTGATTTCGTTCTTCATAAACTCTCGCCCTCCTTGCATGAGTAGTCTGGTATGCCCTTTTTCGGGGCTTTCTTGGCTGCGTCCTCCTGCGCCCATTTGTAGATTGTGGCGGCATGGCTGCGGTATCGCTTGCCGCTGGACGCGATATGGCAGGACAGCCGGTCAATGTAGTAGTTCCATTTGTCGGGCAGGTCTGCTTTCAGCCCGTCCAGTTCTGATTGCGAAAGAAAGACATTTTCATACCGGCCATAGGCGGCGCGGGCGGGCTGTCCCGTATCTAACTCTCGCTCTCTCTCTTTTTCTATCTCTATCTCTTTCTCTATCTCTATCTCTGGTGGACAAATGTCCGCTTGATATGGTGGACATTTGTCCGCCCCGGCCTTTGGCAAGGCTTTTTGCTCCTGCAAAGCCAGCCTTGCCCGCCGTTTCCGCTCCCCCTCGGTAGAGGATTGGCCGATCAGCAGTTCGATGTTGCTCATATACAGCGCGCCGTTCTGTAACGGCTCCACAAGCCCCAGCTTCATAAAAATCTGCAAGGCTCGCTCTACGGTGCCGACTTGCTGGCGGGTAATGGTGGCAATCATCTGCGCGGTGTAGGGGATATTTTCATCAAGCTGCAACTTCCCGCCGTTTTTCAGCGATTTCAGGTACAGTTTCAAAAGAATGTTGGAATAGAGGATACCGTCCTGCATACTTTCCAGCAGCACGATAGCGTCCTCGTCAAAATAATTCTCTTTCAGCTTGAGATAGTAGTATTTTCGGTTGTCTGACATGGTTCCTCCTTTGGGTGGATTTGGGGCGTTTGTACGCATTTAGAACGCCGTTTCCGGGGGAAAAGGATAAATGTATCGCACACCCTTTGACACCCACGAAAAAAGCCTTAATTTATGCGGGTTTGAAAGGCTCTAAAGCGTGACATCTCTGCCTTTGTTTCCGCTTTCTCTCGGCGGCTTTGATTTTCTTCATGCGTCCGGCGCAGTCGGGGCAGTATTTTCCCCGGTTGGATTTGGGGACAAATGCCGCGCCGCAGACCGCACTCCGTTTCCGGCTTCCCCGGTACAAGAGGGCTGCGGCCAGCTCCCCGTCAAGGGGCAGGACAGCCACACGGAACCAGCGGCACATGAGGGAAAAGGAAATGCTCTGGACGCACACGCAAGGCTCCCCGTCGTCTAACAGCAGGCAATTCCCCTCATCGTAGTTACAGCACTCATGTACCAGCCGCCGCGCCCGCCGGTGCTGGCGGTAGTCCATGCGGGGCAGGTTATCGCTCATGGCTCTGCTCCTTTCTGCGGTGGGGTTCCTCCCGGCGCAAAATCTGGTCGATGTTCCGCTTGACGGTCTGCAACTCCTTGAACCGCTGTTTCTGTTCGTGATAGGTGTTATACAGGCCGTCTTTCTCGGAGATAAGCTGCTCGATCTCGGCCTGCAACGCTTTCCGGGCGGGCAGCTTGGTAATGCCATGCGCCTTGAAATACCGGGCGGCGGCTTCGGCTATGATAAAATCGCTCTCATTTGCCTGCCGGTAGGCGGCGCGGGCTTTCTCGGATTTCTGCGCTTTCAGCCCGTCGCGGGCGGGCTTGGTCTTGGCATAGGCAAGTACCTGTTGCTGCAACTCCTTTTTCCCTTGTAGCTTTGTTTCCAGCGTTTTCAACTTGCCGCTGGTCTGGCGCATTTCCTGATAGGCGGTATCAACGGCGGCTTCTAACTGCTCCGGGGAAGTGAAGCCGTATTCCTGATACACATTCAGCGTCGCGGCCATTTGTTTGAGGTTGTGCATGGTCGCCCAGCGTTCATAGCCCCGGCCTTTGCCCTCGGCCATTTTCTGCTCAATGTCCACAAGCCGCTGCACACCGTCCTGTTTCGGGGCGGTTTGTGGGACTTTTGTGGGCTGTATGCCGGTTTTCCCATGCCGGGGGTATTCGGGTATGGCTGCGGGCTTTTCTGCGGCTCTGGCGGCGTTCTGCTCCAAAACGGCAAAGACAGCGGCGCGGTCAAAGTCGTCACCCAGCTTTCGGGCGGTAATGGGCTTTGTCCTGTCCGGCGTGAGATAGGATAGCCGCCCCCGGCTCTCCTTGACGGCCACGCCCTCCCGCAGCAGCAGAGAGGAAAAGTCCTCGAATGAGGTCGCCGCAGACAGCGCGGCGCGTATGGTCTGCCGCAGCTTCTCCTTGTTCGTTTCAAACTTGGTCTGCCGGGGCGTGATACCGCCTGCAATCATGGGGGCGTTCTGCTTGTCCAGCGCGGCCTGGCCCTTTTTCTGCGCCCAATACTCCCGGTCTGTGACGCGGTTCTTTCTGCCGTTCAAGAGGTCGATTTGGTAAAGCCCCTCCCGGTGGCACATTTCCATGACTTCGGACTTGAAGTAGCGCAAGGCAGCGTCGGTACAGCGGTGCTTGCAACCGGCTTTCGTGTCGGCTGGCCTGTCCATGTAGGGCAGGAACGGGACTTCCTCTATCCGCAGGCTGTTAATGACGATATGCACATGGATATTGCCGCTGTGGTTATGCCCGTCCGGGTGGGTGCATACAAGGGCTTGGTGGCCGGGGAAATGCTCGGCGCAAAACTTCTCGCCCAATGCCTGCGCCCGGTCTACGGTCAAGCCGTTGTCCGGGCCGTCCCGTGGGTCAAAGCTGATGATATAGTGGTGGCTTTTCACATCTTCCCGCCGCTGGTTCTTCCCATAGCGGAGATTTGCCCGCATACAGGCAACGGCAAAATCCTCCCCGCCGCAGTTCAGCGTGGACAGCCGGTAGTCCTCGCGGGGGATAAGCCTGCCGGTTTCATCAAGGACGGGCTTCATGGTAAACTCGTCATGCTCAAACAGCAGGTATTGTTCGGCGGCTCCGTAGTCGGCGTTTTTAGAGTTGATATGCTTGAGTGTTGCCAACCGCGTCACCTACTTTCTTGAGGACTTCATACTTGAGGGCGGCAAGGTCGGCTATGGCGGCGCGTACCTCGCCGGAAAGGGCGTTGTAGGGTGCGCCGTACTCGTTCAGATACCGGGCAATCTGGTTGAGGTTGCCGCCGATCCTGCCGTACTCGGCGGTCAGCTTCCCGACAGCGGAGAGCAGTTCGTCATTGACCGCTGACACATGGATAACGGGGCGTATGGTGGTGCGCCGTATCGCCTGCCGGAGAAATTCGGACTGGCTGATACCATAGGGCGCAAGCCGCGCTGTGAAGTCGGCGTATTCATCTTCGGACAGCCGGGTTTTCACAACGCGGCTGCGGTGGGGTGTGTTGTATTTCTTTCGCATGGTCGTGACCTCCTTTCTTGCCGCATGAGCGCGGCGGGGATAAGCGGCGCAAGCCGCAAAGCAGGGTTTGGGGAAGGCACTCCCCAACAAGTTTCCCGCGAGGGGCAAAACCGCAGAATTGCGGATTTTGGCACCGTGGTAGAAACTTGCTCTCCGTGACTGCAAACTTTCTCTCACTTCCGTCCGCCACTTTTTTGGAAAACTGCAACCACAAAAGTTTGTTTCTCTTTTTCTGCTACTACTAATCCTGTAAAGGGCATTCCTGCCCGCTTTCGCTAAAATGACACCGGACGCAGTGGTTTCTACCCGGTGTTGGAGAAATCCTTTCTCTTTGCCCTCTACTACGGGTAAATGCTCCAAATGCCAAACACCAGGGCAGAAAAATTCCCTCCTCGCTTACTACTACAACCGGCAGGGGGCAAAATGGCCGGGAGCGGAGCCGGACAACAAAAAAAGCAGTAAATCTTTTTCAAGACTTACTGCTTTCGCTGGCCGCGTCGGTGGCGGCTGGTATTCAGTTTTTATGACTTGTCCGGTGGTTCGTCAAGCCGGAACTTGAATTGACAGTCAATTAACCGCGGGACGCACTACCTCTCTGTGAAATTCATTAGATTCGTCACCCATTGCATTATCC
>ENA-UOJV01001927-UOJV01001927.1-human-gut-metagenome-genome-assembly--contig:-C82-NODE-1927-length-19760-cov-7.255367_pt1 | contig 19760 bp, 20 predicted proteins | sample MGYA00242356_ERZ723903 | MGnify/ENA metagenome assembly ERZ723903
CAGTGAAATGGTACCGGAAAGCCGCAGAACAGCGGGATGCGAGAGGTCAATGTAAATTAGGATACATGTATGAATATGGTAAAGGTGTCGAACAATCCTATGAAACGGCAGTGAAATGGTACCGGAAAGCAGCAGATCAGGGGAACGCAGAGGCAAAAGAAAAATTAAAAAAATGAAAAATCTTTAATAACATCATTTTCTATATAGTGATTTGCAATTCGATTTTTCAGTATGAGTTCGAATTTATGCATTTGTTTACAGATACATGTATAGAGGAAAATCCCCTATCGTGATGGGATGTCGCGATAGGGGATTTTTTGCCTGGAAAGAGGGAAGAGCTGCAGGCCGTAGGTCGTTCGTCGAAGATTGTGTTGCACGCGACATAGTTGAACTGTCAACTATGTCAGTAGGGACAGGGAGAGCAGAGTTGGTAGTGATGGGGCAGGGGAGGGGTACCGATATGGGCTTGATATATGCTGTGGGCGTTTCTTTGTGTTGAGTAGCTAAATCCTTAATGATATAATAAATTTGGTATATTATACATATAATGACTAGGTAGTATTTGCAAGGTAATGAGATACTGGCAAATGGCTGGCATAAAGGAGTTTCTCTTGTGGAAAGATTAATCAATATTATGAATGGGCCTGTGTTTTCTTTGTTGGATTTTCTTTTAATGGATAAGACGACGGGGAAGCATATTATTTGGGCGACCGATACGTATGAAGAGCTGGGTGATGGGTTTGGCGATACGGAACCGATGAACTGCAGTCTCTTGCAGCGACATGCGGAGATTATCAAACCGAGGATTCAGAAATCATTGGAAACGCAACAAGCGCGGACGCGCAAGAAGGCGGAGGTATTCACTCCTGCGTGGCTGTGCAATCAAATGAATAATTATTGTGACGAAGAATGGTTTGGCAGGAAGCATGTCTTTAATATGGAGCAGGAAGACCATACCTGGACGGTTGTGGAAGGAAAAATTGAGTTTCCTACACAAAAAGGACGCAAAAGGCCGTTGTGGCAACGGTATGTAGATTCCCGGAGGCTGGAAATCACGTGTGGTGAGGCTCCATACCTTGTCTCACGATACGATATGGCAACGGGTGAGATGATTTATCCACTAAAAAAACGGATTGGGCAGCTGGACCGGAAGCTCCGTATTGTCAATGAACAGGCGGAGGATTATCAGGATTGGATCAAATGGGCATTACGGGCTTTTGAAGCTACCTATGGCTACGAATATCAGGGTGATAATGTATTGATTGCACGTATCAACTTATTGATGACGTTTTTTGAATATCATCGGGACCGATGGAACACAGAACCGGATAAACGGATTGTACATAAAATTGCGAACCGTATCGTCTGGAATATCTGGCAGATGGATGGCCTCAAAGACAAAATACCGCTGGGAAAACCATCGGATGAGTACAACGAGACATCGCTTTTTGATATGGATTTGATGGAAGAAGACATGGCAACAGAAACGAACGTTATCGCATTGCCATGTAAGATATATAACTGGAGACGAGATAATTCTATCCTTTTTAAAAATATAAAGGGGTCCTGGCTATGAAAAAAAGAAATTTCAAATTTGATTTTGTAATAGGAAATCCACCATATCAGGAAGATACTGATGGTGCAGGTCGTCAGGCAAAGCCTATTTACAATTTATTTTTAGAGGAAGCAAAAAAATTATCTAATAAAAGTGTTTCATTGATTACTCCGTCACGATGGTTTTCTGGTGGAATGGGATTGGAACAGTTTAGAAATGAGATGCTTAATGATAAGCACATTAAATGTATTGTAGATTATACTAATGCAAAAGATATATTTCCCAATACGAGTATTAGTGGCGGTGTTAATTATTTTGTATGGGATAGAAATTATGCAGGTAATTGTAAATTTACTAATACGACAAATGGTGAAACATCAACCAGGGAAAGAAATCTGAGTGAATTTCCAGTTTTAGTTCGTTATAATCATTCTATAGATATTATTCATAAGATTGAAAAAATTTCTAAGGAAAATCTTAGTATTATTTCAAGTGGATTAATGCCTTTTGGATTATCAACTAACTATCGTGGTCGCCAGGTAAAGTCTGATAAAGATTCATTAACTTTATATGCTAGTAATTGTACTACTTACATATCTAGGAATGAAGTAAGTAAAGGAAAGGAATATATTGATAAATATAAAGTTATGATAAGTAAAACTGGTGCAGAACATGCTGGAGAACCAAGTAAAAGTGGAAAATTTGGTGTTATTCCTAGCTCGATGAAAGTGATTGGCCCTCGAGAAGTATGTACCCATTCATATTTTTTGGTCGGTTGTTTTGATGATTATGAAAGTGCAGTAATTGCTTATAAATATATGAAAACACGATTTGTTCGCTTCCTTATGTTAATGTCTATGAGTGGATATGGACTATCTAAGCTAGTCATGAATTTTGTACCTGTTCAAGATTTCTCACTTAATTCGGATATAAATTGGAAAAAGAGTGAGCGAGAAATAGAAAAGCAATTGTATAAAAAGTATAATTTAAATGATGATGAAATTACTTTTATTGAAACTAACATAAAGGAGATGGCATAGATGACAGCTGTACCTATTAAAACTACAGTACCAGTCATTCCTCAATGTTATGCCTATACGACTCCGGGTGTACCGACTCATGATGGCTGGACGAAAATTGGTTTTACTGAACGTGATGTAGAAACACGGATTAAAGAACAGACCCATACGGTCGGCGTAGTTCCTAAAATCTGGTGGCATATGTTGGCTGCGTATATTACGGCGCCGTTGGGAACGTTTACCGATAAAGCGTTTCATGCTTACTTAAAGAAATTGGGTGTTCCCCGCCAGGAAGGGACTGAATGGTTTCAAATAGATCCGAATCAAGCCAAACGTGATTTCAAAGATTTCATTGAAAATCATGGTGTCGTGGCTGATGATGCAACCGTTGCCGTCATTCCCTATACATTACGAGAAGAACAAAATAATGCGGTCGAACAGACTCTTACTTATTTCCATAGCCATGAAGATGGTGAATTTTTGTGGAATGCCAAACCGCGATTTGGCAAGACTCTGTCGGCCTATGACCTTTGCAAACGATTGGATGCGAAAAATATTTTGATTGTCACCAATCGACCGGCCATTGCAAACTCCTGGTATTCCGATTATGAAACGTTTTTTGGTCCTCAGTCGGGGTATCTCTTTGTCAGTAATGTCGATGGTATCAAAGATAAAAAGTATGTCGTCAGCCGTGAAGATTATGTAACGAGAGCTGCCGCTGATGACCGTAATATTAAAGGTTGTATCGAGTTCGTCAGTTTGCAAGATTTGAAAGGATCTATATATTTTGGAGGCCAGTACGATAAATTAGCCGAAGTGAGTGCTGAAAAAGGATTGAACTGGGATATCCTCATCGTAGATGAAGCCCATGAAGGGGTCGATACGTATAAAACGGATACGGCATTTAATCATATCCGCCGGAAATGGACGCTCCATCTTTCGGGAACCCCGTTCAAAGCACTGGCAAATGATAAATTTCCATCGGATGCCATCTATAATTGGACGTATGCTGATGAACAGCGTAAAAAACGGGACTGGGACGATTCGGATGAAATGGAAAATCCCTATGAAAATCTACCCCGCCTTAATTTATTTACCTATCAGATGTCGGATATTGTCCGGGAGGAGATAAAACAGGGCATAGAATTGGCTGATAACGACATTGAAGAATATGCGTTTGATTTGAATGAATTTTTCCGGACCAATGAATCAGGCCGGTTTGTTCATGATGCCGATGTCGATACCTTTCTCGATGCTTTGACGACAAAGGAAAAGTTCCCCTTCTCGACGCCGGAACTGCGGGATGAACTGAAACATACATTTTGGCTGCTAAACCGTGTCGCCAGTGCCAAAGCGCTGGCAAAAAAACTGAAGTTACATCCCGTATTTAAGGATTACCAGGTGATCCTGGCTGCCGGAGATGGCAGGTTGGATGATGATGATGAAACGGAAAAATCCTTCGATAAAGTTACTGCAGCCATCAAGAAATACGATAAGACGATAACTTTGTCGGTAGGACAGCTTACGACGGGCGTCACCATCCCTGAATGGACAGCCGTACTCATGCTTTCCAATATGGCCAGCCCGGCTTTGTATATGCAGGCGGCGTTCCGGGCACAAAATCCATGTCTGTTCCATGATGGACAGGGAAATTCGTACCGTAAGAAGAACGCCTATGTCTTCGATTTTGATCCGGCCCGGACACTGACTATTTTTGAACAATTTGCCAATGATTTGATTCCGGAAACATCGGGCGACCGGGGCGATTTTGACCAGCGCAAACAGCACGTGCGGGAACTGTTGAATTTCTTCCCCGTCTATGGCGAAGATGACCAAGGGGCAATGATTGAGCTGGATGCAGAAAAAGTCCTGACCATTCCCCGTCATATCCATGCCCGGGAAGTAGTGAACCGCGGATTTATGTCTAATTTCCTGTTTGCTAATATTTCCGGTATTTTTGGAGCGCCGAAAGAAATCATTAATATCATTGAAAATATGGAAGCACTGGAAGAACCTAAACCACTTTCGTCTATTGACATCAACGAAGGAACGGCCGATGAATTGCATTTGAATGATGAATGGGAAGTAGAACTCCCGAAAGAACAAGTCATAGGGACAGCTAACGGGATTTTCGGCAAAAAGGTATTTAGTGATGTAGGTGAAGTGGTGGCACAAACGATAGAAAATGTAACCAGACAGCACGAAGAACATCCTGATCCCCAAAGGGATGAATTAAGAGAGTTGCAAAACAAATTTGGTAAACCGATTGCTACGACACTGTTAAACACAGCCAAGGATCAATATGGGAATGATTTGAAAAAGTCCACCGAGAAGGCACTGGAACGCAAGATACAGAGAACGACTAATGATATTGTCAACAAAGCACATGGTGATTTCACGATTAAAACAAATCAAATCATCAAAGAGCGTAACGAAAAGATTAAGGAAGCACAGGACAAGGGTGCTTCTATGCGTGAAATCAGCCAAATCAATGAGCAATACAATGGACAACATGAGCAGGCATATCAGGATATGTTGCAAAATATTCAGCAGGAACTGAACAGTGAAGACACGGTGAAAAAAGCTGCAGAAACGATTGTAGAGACGGTGGAAACGGAAAAACTGAATACGGAAAAGAAATCCATGGAGGGGACTGTACGGGATCATCTGCGGGGCTTTTCCCGTACGATACCGGCATTTCTCATGGCCTATGGCGATGAGCATACGACGCTTGCCAATTTTGATTCCCTTGTCCCAGAAGATGTATTCTGGGAAGTTACGGTAAATCCACAAAACGGGAAAGGCGTCACACTGGATCAATTCCGTATGCTCCGTGATGGAGGAGATTATTATCAGACAGACGACAAGGGAAATGAAATCCGCGATGAAGCCCATAAGAGACATTTTGATGGTCATTTGTTCGATGAAGTCGTTTTTGATGACGCTGTTCAGGAATTTATGAATAAACGGAAGGAATTGGCCAATTACTTTGACAAGACGGTCAAAGGCGATATTTTTGATTACATTCCTCCACAACGAACCAATCAGATTTTTACGCCGAAGCGGGTCGTGAAAGATATGGTGGACCTTTTGGAAAGGGAAAATCCGGGTTGCTTTGATAATCCGGATTATACCTTTGCTGATTTATATATGAAGTCCGGTATGTATATCACGGAAATCGTGACCCGTCTGTTTCAAAGTAAGGAGATGACGAAACGGTTTCCCGATGATGCAGAACGGCTGAACCATATTTTCGCCAAGCAGGTGTATGGCTGTGCGCCAACGGAGATTATTTACCGGATTTGTTTGCGGTATATTCTGGGCTTCAGTGACACGATTCATATTGATACTTACCATATCAAGTTATGTGATACGTTGCAGTATGCAAAAGATGGGACATTGGCCGAAAAAATAGAGGAAATATTTGATTTGTAGATGAGGAACGGCCTTCTATCATCGGCCATTTTCCATCAATTGACACTCGATTTTTGTATGTTTATGCAATCACTTTTTGGACCCTCAATTATTAAAATTTGCAATTTGGAGTGTTATAACTAAGTAATATTAAGAACAAGGGGCGTGCTATTCTTGATTAGCACGCCCCTCGTTTGGCTTATTAATGCGGTTTACAGCGATTTTTGATATTATTTTTCGTTTTAGTTAAACGCTTAAAAATTTAATGTAATTTTAATGCGGACTCATTGTAGGACTCTGGATTTGAATAGGACCCTTCCGCCACTTCGTGGTCCTCCTTCCCCTCACGGGGACGACAAGATATCCAGTTTGACGAACCAGCCGCCAACCGCCAGCTGCCAGCCACAATTTATGCTATTGCACGTGACATGGTTGAACTGTCAACTATGTCAGCGGAGGTCAGGGGGGAGAGGGGAGTGGGGATGGAAATGGCGTATTTTACCGATATAAGATTGACGCTTTCCGTAGTGTTTCTTTGTATTGAGTAGGGAAATCCAGAATGATATAATAAATTTATCTATTATACAGACACGACTATATCGTATGAGTCCGTAAAAAATACGACATGGAATCTGGATGGAACGTCGAAGGTGACATATATGATAAATACAATGGATATACAGAGAACAGGACTCAGTGAAGAGTTAATAAAAGAAATAAGTACCATTGCCAGTAAATGGGGAGTGCAAAAAGTTATTCTTTTTGGGTCCCGGTCACGGGGAGATTATGGACGTGCCAGTGACATAGACCTGGCTGTCTCTGGGGGGGATTTTACACAATTTTGTTTGAATATAGAGGAAAATGCATGGACGTTATTGAATTTTGACATTATTAATCTGGATAACCCATTGAAATCAGAATTTCGTGCTATGATTCAGAAAGAAGGTGTTACGCTTTATGAAAAAATATGAAAATTTTTGTTCAAACCTGACTGTATTGGCCAGTGCCGGAAAGGAAGATTTAGATAACGAATTTATACTCAGTGGCATTATCAACAAATTTTCCTTGCAGTTTGAATTGACGTGGAAATTGTTAAAAGAATTATTGAAATACGAAGGACGTAACGCAGCTCATAGTGGTTCACCGCGGGAAATCATTAAGGAAGCGTACGCCGTCTATGATTTTATCGATCCGGACATCTTCTTGGCGATGCTCAGAGATCGAAATGACATGACGCATCTTTATGATGGTGAAGCAGCAAAACGCCTGGTAACGAAGATTATCCAAGTGTATATTCCCGCATTCCAGGATTTAAAAAAGCATATTGATGAACAATATGGTGATATACTTCCAAGCCTTTGATCGATTCTATATCAGAATGTACAGACTGGCGTGGATAACGGACGTTTCACGCTATGGGGGATTGAGGCATGTTGTATCCTATCGGACTGGCTTCGTGATGAGGAGGAATAGATATGAAAAAAATGGTCGGCGTGATGCCGCTATGGGATGATGAAAAGGAAAGTATCTGGATGCTTCCTGCGTACATAGAAGGATTGAATGCGGCAGGGATGGACTCTGTTATTTTCCCTATGACGCGAGATGAGGATGAGGTGAAACGTCTCATAGGGTTTTGTGACCAGATCCTGCTGACCGGGGGACATGATGTCAATCCCTCGCTGTATCATGAGGTGCCGGTGAATGAATCGGTTGAATGGAATGAGACGAGAGATGTCATGGAAGAGATGGTCATATCCTATGCACTGGCTCAGGATATGCCTGTCCTGGGAATCTGCCGGGGACTGCAGATTCTGAATGTGGCGCTGGGAGGTACGTTATACCAGGACCTGCCGCTGCAGCATCCGTCAGATACGGAACATCATATGACGCCTCCCTATGACCGTGCTGTCCATACCGTGCAGATCCTACGTGATACGCCGCTCTATGAACTTCTGCAGAAGAAACAGACAGGTGTCAACAGCATTCATCATCAGGCCATACGGAAACTGGCACCGGATCTGCGTGAAATGGCCGTATCGGAAGATGGCCTTGTAGAAGCTGTCTATATGCCGGGGAGACGGTTTGTATGGGCCCTTCAATGGCATCCGGAATATGGGTTCCGTTCTCATGAAGACTGCCTTGCCATTTTTCAGGCGTTTTCCCGGGCGTGATGCCAGCGGGTACTATTTCAGAGGAGTATGTCATGGAGCATAAAAAGTGGAGGTGGGTTTGCCTGATTCTGGCCATCGGCGTCCTTTTTGTCATCGGATGGCATTCCATGCAGCCGGGAGCCATTTCCCATCACGAAAGCCAGCGTGTCCTGGCTCTGGTCCGGCCCTGGGTGCAGGGCACGGCAATAGCCCCGTATGTCAGTGATGGCACACTGCGCCGCCTGGCCCATCTGGCAGAATATGCCATGCTGGGCTGTACGGTCAGTGGGGTCTTACTGGCTTATACGGGGAAATCGCATACACTATGGGTGCTTTTCATTGCCATTCTGGTGGCATCGCTGGACGAATATATCCAGCAGTTTTCCGGTGGAAGGACCTCTACGTGGCATGATGTCATACTGGATAGCGTGGGATGCATGGCAGGGATTCTGCTTGTTTGTTGCATCCGTGTGGTGTACCGGCTGATGAAGAGGTAAATAGGTCCTTTATCGGCCGTTTAGTGGGTAAGATATTCATACAGCCTGGTTTCGACCGGGACATCGAGCTTGAACTGGAAATTGACGACTGGCAGGGTTTTCCCGTTATTGCCAGTCATTTCTTTTTGTACCGGCCCGGCAGCGACAGACAGGTCGCCAAGATAGTAGAAATCGGTGCCTTCGCCGTCACTCTTTTTGACAAAGAGCAGTTTCCGGGTCAGAGGCGACTGGATTTTGGGCACTTCTCTTGAATCCAGCCGCACACGGGAACGGGTCATCCAGCTGAAGCGGTCGGGCGCGATGAACCGGTCTTCGTATTTGGTGCTTTCGGAAATATCGTCGCTCTTTTCGTAGGTGACGAAAATCGGGCAGGTACGCCGTCCCGTCGTTTCAAAATCGTTGTCATCGACGATGGCATAGCCATTGAGCGTTCCTTCCCGGTTGGTCTTATAATTGAGCAGCCGCGATACGTCTTTGCGGGAATATTTCCCATAGCGGACGAATTCGCCGGCATAGGCCTGGCCGTCGGTCTGTTTGTGAAACTGGTACATGCCATAGTCGAGACAGTCGTTCAGATAGGTCAGGAATTCGCTGTTTTCCGTGAGGGCCTTCATCCGGGACGTCAGGACGAATTGATTTTCCCTGCGCAATACGAGGGGGATATGCCTGTATTTTTTCTGTGCTGTCTGTGTAAAGAAATGCAGGGACAGGACGTTTTCGATGCCGGCAATCGTTTTTTCCGATGTCTCGTAGCCGCAGGTATGGCTTATATACGCCCGGAGGTCGTCAATGAGAAGAGCTGGATGGGACAACAGGTAGTGCAGGACCTGCAATTCTTCCAGTCGCTTGCCATTGGCCAGTTCCAGGCTGACCAGTTTCAGCACGGCTTCATGGTCTTCCGTGAGCGACGTAGGTGTCTTGTCGATGCTTTGGGCATAGGCGAAATAGGATTGACTCTTTTGGACGTACAAATAAGGATCTTTATCTCCCAGTTTTACGAAATCCATCATGAGCGGCCGCCGGCCCAGACGGTATTGCAAGTCTTTATACGATTGTTTTAATTCCTGTGCATCGGCCAATGATTTCCGGGTATTGATGGCTTCGTAAATTTTTTCTTTGACGACATCCTGGAAATGAACGGACGTAGAACCGGGCAGGAAATTCTGGGACATCGTACGCCGCACATCGTCCTTGTTGTACGTGCGGTCTCCATAGAGGGCGATGGGCAGGAGAAAATTATTTTTATAATTGCCGATGAAGTCGAGGACCTCCAGATAGCGTTTATGAGGGAATTTGCGCAGGCCGCGGCCCAGCTGCTGGACGAAGATGATGGCCGACTGGGTGGGGCGCAGCATGATGATCTGGTCAATAGACGGGATATCGACCCCTTCGTTGAATATATCGCGGGTCAGGATGTATTCGATATAGTCGGGTGTCGTATCCGGATTGCCTTCGAGACGGCGGATGGCATCGTCCCGCATTTCCGGTGTGGAATCGCCGCTGAGCGCTACGGCACGGCGACCCTGTTTTTGCAGCAAACCGGCCAGTATGCGGGCTTCTTCGACGCGGCTGCAGAAGATGAGACAGCGCAGGCGGTTTCCATCGCATCCGTAATAGGAGGAGTAATACAGGATATGGCGGACCCGTTCTTCACAGGTCAGGTCCTGTATGGTGGCAGATTCATCCAGCAGCTGCCCATTCACGGAAATATCGGCAATGCCGTGATAATGGAACGGTACGAGCATGTTTTCTGCCAGCGCCTGATGGAAGCGGATTTCATAGGCGATATGATGATGAAACAGTTCGTAGATATCGAAGTCGTCGGATCGTTCCGGCGTGGCCGTCATGCCCAGCCAGAACCGGGGCTTGAAATAGCGGAATATCCGTTGGTATGAAGCCGCTCCGGCACGGTGTACTTCATCGACGACGATATAATCAAAGGAATCGGGGGAAAATCTCGTATATACGTCGGGCTGGGAAAGAGTCTGGATCGTGCAGAAAAGGTAAGGAGCATCCCAGTCTTTCTGACTGCCGGACAAAAGGCCCGTATCTTCCCGGGCACACCAGACGTTTTCATAACTCTGGCGGGCCGCTTTGGCAATGAGTTCCCTGTGGACGATGAATAAGAAACGCCGTGGCCGGAAGATGCGCACGTCAAAGGCGGACAGATAGGTTTTGCCTGTGCCCGTTGCCGAAATGAGGAGCCCTCTGTCGGCGCCCTGGTCCCGTAATTGCTGGAGTCCCTGCAGGGCTTCTTTCTGCATGGCATTGGGATTGATGGTCTGCATACGTACCAGATGGGTATGCCTGGGCCGGTTATAGGTGTATACCTGTTCGTAGGCTTTGATCCAGTCTTCATCGACCGGGACGGCTTCCTTCCACAGCGTATCGAATTCGGAACGCATCTGCCGGATGAGGCCGCCGTCTTTGGAGGACGTGAAAAAGACGTTCCATTCCTGATTGGTCGTCAGGGCCGAAGCGGTGAGATTGCTGCTGCCCAGAATCATCGTGTAGTTTTCCTGACTCCGGTTGGGCAGATGGAATAAATAGCCTTTGGCGTGGAAGCCGTGGTCTTCCGTGACCATGCGGAGTTCGATGGAAGAGGGCGGGCACAGATAGGCCTCCAGGGTAAGCAGGTCGCGAAGGGCGTCGGGCTCGGTGAAATTCAGATACTGGGAAGCCAGGATATAGCCTTTGACCGGCCGGTCTTTATATTCCAGCAGGACATCTTTCAGGCAGGCAATCCCCGATTTCGTGATAAAGGCTACGGAGAAATAAAACTCATCGCAATAGGTCAGCTGTGTAACCAGCGTATCCAGCACTTTTGTCTTTTGTGCGCGGTTATTGGTTACAATGCGGGGAACATACCGTGAATCCGCTTTCGTATTATAATCGATAAATCCTTCGCGCAAACAATTTTCCAGAATATTGCCTGTCGTCATCGTACAGCACCCTTTACTTTTTATCCGGTTCAGAAACTAATTTTTCCATGATGGGCTGATCGGCTGCCGCCCAGTCCAGTGAGGGCAGCTCCTGCGGAGAAAGCCAGCATGATGCGATGTGTTCCTTGCGGGTAAATTCCGGTGAGGAGAGCGGACAATAGAAGGCATGCATAGTAATGGCAAAATCGGGGTATTGATGATGAACGGTCATATACAGGTCGCTTTCTTTGATGGTCGTATGAATGTTCATCTCTTCCCGTAATTCCCGTTCCAGTGCCGCGTGCCGTGATTCACCCGGTTCGATTTTTCCACCGGGAAATTCATATTTGAACGATACATAGGGATAGTTCCCCTTTCCCCGCTGCATGCAGAGGATTTTTCCTTTATACGTCAGAATAGCCGCTACGACTTCTAATTGTTTCATCAGCTCGTCACCTTTCTCTGTCAATAAATATAGATCTATTATACTATCTCTCTTTCATGGATACCAGGACAGAAGACAACTATTTTACGCTAAGTGCATCGCTTCTGTTGCCCTGCTTTTTTTCGGCGTGTTATAATAATGACAGAAAAAGGAGGACGACAGGATGGGCTTTTTTGAAAAAATGTATAAAGAAGGTCCGCAGCGTACGCGGAGTGAAAAGTTGTATGATGATGCATTACTCATCATGAACAGTATAGAAAAACAAAACGAAAGGCTGCCAGAAGATATACGCGGGGACGTGCTGGCAGGGGAAGCCTGTGATACTATTCCCGGTGCCAGTGGCGATTTCGGTCATGATATACATAATCCGATTCCTGTCAATGGCCCTATTGGCGAATTTTCCTATTTATCGCGGCTGCGCATGAAATCTACAGGAGGACGTGTATTTTTTCATAAACTGCGTACGATTGGCTCTATCGATGAGTTCGAGCTGACGAACGTAAGCGGCCAGTTTGCCGACCATTTATTTCTGGATCCGTGGCACCGGGCCCAGAGCGGATGGTATCCTCATAACTATTATCTGGAACGGGAAGCCGTACAGCCCAGGGGAATCACGACGACGTGTCCTGATTTTCCGCGGGACTTGTACAAGCTGATTAAAAAGGAAGCCAAACGGTGGTTGTCTGTCGATGTAGCGGAGAAAGAAGCACAACATATCCGCGTAGAAGAAGCACAGGCTTCTTTGCAGCAGTTCCGGAGTAAAGAAAATCCTGATTTATAGGTAGAGAAGTGTATAGGTATGATACGAAGTTCTTTGTTAGATAAATTGATGAAACTGGCTGTTCTTGTGATCATTCTTGTAGAACTGGCAGCAGTCCAATACTTTATCCCTGATTTCTATCAGACCTTGTTCCGTCTTACTCTGGATGGCAATGTGGAAGGGCTGACAGAATATATTTCTTCCTTTGGATATGGTGCAATCGGAATTACCATTTTTATGATTGTGCTGACCAATATGACGGGCCTGCCATCTATTCCTTTTTTAACGGTCAATGGTGTCATATTTGGTCTCCTGCCGGGTATTGTTATTTCCTGGATAGGGGAAGTACTGGGAAATATTCTGGGATTTGTCATCATGCGGACAGTGCTGCGGGATAAGGCCCGCAAGCTGGTAGAGCGAAGCCATCTGACAGAAAAACTGGATAAGTACAGTACCATAAAGACCATAGCGCTCGCCCGGGCTATCCCGTATTCGCCGAATCTGGTCATTACGGCAGTGGCCTCTATGAGCCGCATCAGTTTTTCCCATCACCTGGCGGCTACTATTATAGGCAAAGTCCCTTCTGTCATTGTCGAAGTGTGGCTGGGGCACGACTTATTGAAATTTGGGCAATACGGCGGCCGGATTATTATATGGGCAACGCTGATCCTGACCGTGTATTATGTATATAAGCAGTATAAGAAAAGATAGAAGGGGTGCAGATGGAACAATCTTTTGCGTCTGTACGGATGGATCCGCATCATCCGCACTGGCAGACGGCTATTTCCCGCAGGGGGAACCTGTATCACCGGGCCGATGACTTCCGCACGGAATTTGGCCGCGATTTTACGCGTATCATTCATTCGACGGCGTATAGCAGACTGAAACATAAGACGCAGGTGTTTTTTACGACAAAGAATGATCATATCTGCACCCGCATCGAACATGTCAATCAGGTCGCTTCTGTCAGTGGAACGATCGGTCAATATCTGGGCCTGAATACGGAATTGATTCAGGCTATTGCCAATGCCCATGATCTGGGTCACTCCCCGTTTGGTCATCTGGGAGAACGGGTCCTGCGGCAGATCAGTGAAAAGGAGCTGCATGAAACATTCTGGCACGAAAAACAGGGGCTGCGTGTAGTCGATGACATTGAAACGTTGCTCGATCCGGAAGGGAAAACCTCCAATCTGCTTCTGACATACGCTGTGCGCGATGGTATCATCTGTCATTGTGGCGAGGTACATCAGACGGTCCTGCGCCCCAGGGACGAAGCGATTGACCTGGAATCCATCCAGCGTCCCAATGAATTTGAACCATATACATGGGAAGGCTGCGTCGTCAAAATTTCTGATAAAATTGCGTATCTTGGAAGAGATATAGAGGATGCCGTCCGCCTTCATATTCTGACGGAAGACGGTCATCCGCTGCAGGAGCTTAAAGAAGAATTGAATGGACATCTCCATGCTCATCTGCTGTCGGTAAGCAATACGGCTATTATGTATCCCCTTATTACGGATTTGTGCAAAGAGAGCTCTCCCGGACGGGGACTGGTCTTGTCCCAGAACCATCTCGACCTGATGCACTGCGTCATGAAATTTAACTATCAGTATATTTATCATAATAAAAGGCTGGAAGTATATCATGCCTATGCCCGCCTGATCCTGGAATCGATTTACGGCATCTTAAAAGAGTGTTATGCCGGGGAACAGACACTGGACAATATCAGGCGCCTTCAGGATGATTATCCTACACTGGGGAAGCATTTTCTGGAACGGATGCGGAAGTTTTCTGATATAGGCCGGCATATTGCCAAAAAAGATAAATTTGGAAACAGTTTTGGCAACACGGTCATTTATCACATTTCAGATTCAGAACAGGATTACCGGCGGGCCTGTATCGATTATATTGCAGGCATGACGGATACCTATGCGGAGAAGATATTTGATGAACTGACTACTTTTTGACGATATCTATTTTATTGCAGATGTGTTACAATAAGAATTAGCCTGCCGACGGATAGTATGGATAATATGAGATGAAACAAAAAACGGGCAGGGAAATACCGGTTATTTTCAGGAGGATGTAATTCATGAGAGAACTTCCAAAAGCAAATGAAATATGGCTGCATTTCAAGGGTGGAAAATATCAGATCATCACCCTTGCCGAACATACGGAAACGGGAGAAAAATTCGTTATTTATAAGGCGTTATCGGGGACGATGAAAACCTATGCCCGTCCGCTGAAAGATTTTATGAGTGAAATTGACAAGGAAAAATATCCCAAGGCAGAACAAGATTACCGTTTTGTAAAAAATGCCTGAGAACGGACCGTTAAACGCAAACAGGGCTGCCTCCCGTGAGTAGGAATACTCATGGGAGGCAGCCCTGTTTGTGTTAAGGGATAGGGAAAGTGATGTATATGGGAAGTAATGTATAAAATAGGGGAGATGGACTACTTATTTGATATCAATCCGCTGGCTGGCCTGAATGGCATCAGGATCCTGTTTGGGTAACGTGATGGTGAGGACACCGTTTTCAAACGAAGCTTCGATGCCATCGCGCTGGATGTTACGGACGACGAACTGACGGCTGTATACCGTATTGGTACGTTCTTTACGGAGGAAATGATGTTCTTCTTTTGCCGGAGCCTTGCTGCTCTTTTCGGCTGTATCACTGCTGGCAGAAGCAGCCTGAGCACTGGTTTCCGGAGATTTTTCTTCTGTTTCTTCCTTATGCTGTGCCCCGATAGTCAGGATGTCGTTGGCATAGGTAATGGTGATATCTTTTTTTGCCATACCTGGCAGATCGGCTGTCAGGACATACGCTTTTCCTGTATCTTCGATATCCACTTTGGGCAGTTTTACCTGCGTTTCTGCTGTGGGCTGGAACAAACCGTTGAAGAAATTATCAAATGTGCTGTCAGGAAATGCAAAATCGGTGCTTACAGGAAATAAGTTTCTCATAATATAAAACCTCTTTTCTTAGGTGAATATGTGATAGTGATGAAATGTAGACTTTTTATCTTTTAGCTCTTTTGACCTTTAAGCCTCTGGAACCTTTTCCTTTCTGTCTACGCCTATAGTATACGTCTTGTTAGCCACTATGTCAAGAGAGTGCTAATAAAAATTATTAAAAACTTTATTGCAACTATCCATTGACAAGCGGTGGGAGTTTTGATATACTTGCAATGTTGAAAACAAAGCAGAAGCTATCCGCCTCTCACCTTACATGACTGAAATTGTTACTAAGGTAAAATGATGTATACCCATACAGACGGATGGCGCATGCTTTCCGTTCTTTTTTTATGGAGGTGAACGACGATTAGTAAGGAATTACGTATCAACGATCAAATCAGAGCCCGCGAAGTCCGTGTGGTAAGCGACAATAATGAACAGCTGGGAGTCATGTCCCTTCGTTCTGCCCGGCAGATTGCCGAAGAACGGCACCTTGATCTGGTAGAAGTAGCGCCGAATGGCAGACCGCCTGTATGCCGTATCATGAATTATGGTAAGTATCGGTACGAACAGCAGAAACGGGAAAAAGAAGCTAAAAAGAAACAGAAGATCCTGACGCTGAAAGAAGTCAAGCTCCGTCCCAATATTGAAGATCATGACTTCTATGTCAAGATGAAAGCTGCGCAGCGCTTCTTAGTGGAAGGCAGCAAAGTCAAAGTTACGATTATGTTCCGCGGCCGCGAAATGAGCCATCCGGAACTGGGCGAAAAATTATTGATGCGTTTTGCTGATGAACTGAAGGACGTTGCCCATGTAGAAAAGGAACCTAAAGTAGAAGGCAGAAACATGACCATGGTCATCGCTGTCAACAAAGCGAAGTAAGAGGAGGATATATAATTATGCCGAAATTAAAAACCCGCCGTGCTGCGGCCAAACGTTTTACAACAACTGGTACTGGTAAATTCAAACGGATGAAACCGTATAAGAGCCATATTCTGGAATCTAAATCCCCAAAGCGTAAACGGAATCTGAGAAAAGCAGCACTGGTTGCCAAGACAACAGTGGATGCTGTTCGTAAAATGTGCCCCTACATCTAAGGGAATACTGACGTAGTTAACATATAGATTTGGAGGAAATGAATCATGGCTAGAATTAAAGTTGGCGTTACTGCACACGCTCGTCATAAAAAAATCTTGAAATTGGCTAAAGGCTATCGCGGCACCCGCTCCCGCCTTTTCAAAAAAGCTAACGAAAGCGTCATGAAGGCTCTTTTCTATGCCCGTCGTGACCGTCGTGCCAAGAAACGTGAATTCCGTAAACTCTGGATTGCCCGTATCAATGCAGCAAGCCGTGCCAATGGTATGAGCTACAGCAGATTTATTTATGGCCTGAACAAGGCAAATGTCATTGTTGACCGCAAGATGCTGGCTGACCTGGCTGTCAATGACGCAGCTGCCTTTGCAAAACTCGTTGAAGTAGCAAAAGCACAGTAAGATACGGTCGTATTTTACCTGATGTTTATAAAAGCAATTCTGCTCCCTGTGCAGCAGAATTGCTTTTTTTATGTTAGCAGATACGTTTCCAGGTCATGAGGGAGCGAAGCGGAAGAACGGGTGACATAATAGCTGCTTACGCGTGGCGGGGCAAAATCGAGAAGAGGAACGGCGCGGAGAATGCCCTGTTCCAGATCGTCTTCTACCAGGCTGTGGGGAAGGAAGGAATAGCCCAATCCCTCTGCCAGATATTGGGGCAGCTTGGTGCTGTTATCAATTTCCATCGGGAACCGGTGATGGCGGGGAAACAAGTCCTGGATATACAGACCGACTCCCTGCAGCGCAAAATTACAGAATAAATAGTCTATCTTTTGCAGGTCGTCTTTGCGTATTCCTCCGGCGTAGGTCGTATCTGCACTGCTGCATACCAGGTCTAATGTATCGGTACGGTATAGTTTACAAATAATGCCGTCCCGGTACAGTGCGGAATAGGTGAATACGACATCCAGTATGCCGTCCTGAAGGCTGCGGAGCATTTCCGGCGTATGGCTGATGGTGATGTTCAGGGAAACGGCCGGCCTGGTTTTCATATAGGCGCGGATGCTTTTTTGCAGATGACATTCATAAATCGTATTTGTCGAGCCGATGTGAATCTTCTGGGCAAAGACGGAACTGCTCTGGAGATCCTGGAAGGCCGTGATTTCCAGTGCGATGAACCGCTGGGCATAATCGAGGAATTTTTCCCCCGCCGGAGTCAGTTCCACTTGTTTATGATTGCGGACAAATAAGGATTTGCCCAGCTCGGTTTCCAGATCACGGATGCGGTTGGTTACGGTAGACTGGGCGACAAATAATTGCTGTGCTGTTTTGGTGAAATTTTTTATCTGGGCCAGGGCAATAAATGTACGCAGTGTCGTAGTATCCATAAGGTCACGTTCCTTTAACTATATAATTCGAAAAACAAATTGTAAAAATTAATATAATCTATTTCACAAATTATCTTTATCCATTATATAATACGTATGTAAAAGAAACAATTTAAAATTATTTTTTTATATCAATGGAGTTGAATAGGATGAACAAAAAGACCGTTCCATTTTCAGAAGAACAGATTCGCAATATTATTGCTACGTATCCTACGCCGTTCCATATTTATGATGAACAGGCTATTCTCGATAATGTCCGTAAATTAATCAAGGCCTTCGACTGGGCTTACGATTTTAAAGAATATTTTGCCGTCAAAGCGACGCCGAATCCGTATATCATGAAATTGTTAAAAGCAGAAGGCGTCGGCGCGGACTGCAGCTCCCTTCCTGAACTGGAATTATGTGATAAAGTAAGCATTACAGGACGGGATATCGTATTTTCGTCCAACGATACGCCGTATAAAGAATTTGCCAGAGCTATGGAATTAGGGGCTCTCATCAATCTGGATGATATTTCCATGATTGAATACATGGAAAAACGGGGTCCGCTGCCGGAATGGATTTGTGTCCGTTATAACCCCGGCCCCATGCTTAAAGGCGGCAACGAATACATTGGGAAACCGGAAGAAGCTAAGTATGGCATGACACGGGAACAGGTATTTGATGCTATCCGTATTTTGAAAGACAAGGGTGTCAAGCATTTTGGCCTGCATACCATGGTCGTATCGAATGAATTGAACGCCAGCGGACTTATTTTTACAGCAAAGATGATGTTCGAACTGGCTGCAGAAGTAAAAAATCTGTTAGGAATCAGTGTGGAATTCATTGATTTTGGCGGCGGGATCGGACTGCCGTACCGTCCGGAAGAATCCTTTGTTGATTATGATGAACTCAGTGCAGGTATTAAGGCCCATTTTGATGCCATCATGGAACCGGCCGGACTGCATACGTGCCGGATTTCCTTTGAATGCGGCCGTGCCATTACGGGGCCTTATGGGTATCTCGTAACGACGGCTATCCATCATAAACACATCTGGAAGGAATATATTGGTGTCGATGCGTCTATGGCTAACCTGATGCGTCCGGGCATGTACGGCGCCTATCATCATATTACGGTCATGGGCAAGGAAAATGAACCGAAAAACCACGTTTATGATGTGACCGGTTCCCTGTGTGAAAACTGCGATAAGTTCGCTATTGACCGCAGCCTTCCCCGGATAGACGATGGAGACATCCTGGTCATTCATGATGCCGGGGCACATGGTCATTCCATGGGCTTTAATTATAACGGAAAACTGCGTTCGGCTGAACTGCTGCTTCATGCTGATGGTTCGGTGACCCAGATCCGCCGTGCTGAAACGATAGATGATTTGTTTGCTACATTAGATTTTTCTGATTTATAATATGTCATGCTGCAAAAAAAGCCTGCCACAGACGGCAGGCTTTTTTGTGCATCGAGGACTGGCATGGAACCTTGGTCTGCCGTGGCGCCGTTTCTGATTTCCTATAAATTTTGTCTGATTTTCATAGGATTTACTTCCTCTTTATGTTAAAATACTAATATAAGCTGTGTTTATAGCAGAAGAGAGGAGTGGAAGCCATGCTTACCGGTTTCGATACACTG
>ENA-UOJV01001930-UOJV01001930.1-human-gut-metagenome-genome-assembly--contig:-C82-NODE-1930-length-19720-cov-6.894432_pt1 | contig 19720 bp, 19 predicted proteins | sample MGYA00242356_ERZ723903 | MGnify/ENA metagenome assembly ERZ723903
AGTATGTATCATTCTCACGTTAGTGCCTTTTGTGTAATAGGAAATTCCTAGTAATCTACTATTACACAAAAAAGACCCGCCAGAAAGCATTTCTGCCTTCCGCGGGTCTTTCTTTTTTCTACAAGTTGTTATCCAATCAGATAATAACATGGGCCGGGCACTTCGCCGCGCACTTGCCGCAGCCGGTACACTTTGTGTAATCGATCACAGCAACGTTGTTATCCATATGGATCGCATCGAACTCACACTGCTTTGTGCAGAGTGTACATCCGATACAGCCTGCCTCGCAGACCTTCTTGACAGCCGGTCCTTTGTCGTGGGAGCTGCACTGTACGAGGTGGTTTGCCTTGTACGGAACAAGCTCGATCAGGTGACGCGGACAAGCCTCCGCACACTTACCACAGGCAACACACTTCTCCTTGTCGACAACGGCAACACCGTTTACAACATGGATCGCGTCAAACTGACATGCCTTCACACAGCTTCCGGAACCGAGACATCCGTAGTTACAGCCCTTGGAGCCGCCGCCCGGAACTGCGTCTGCGATCTTGTGACAGTCGTCAATACCATAATAGTTGTATTTCACGGTTGCCTTATCGCAGGTACCTTTACATTTTACAAATGCAACCTTCTTCTCAGCGGAACCAGCCTCAACGCCCATGATCGCAGCGATCTTTTCTCCTACCGGAGCGCCGCCGACCGGACACTGGTCAACCTTTGCCTTGCCCTCTGCAATTGCTTTTGCGAGAGCGTCACAGCCTGCGTAACCGCAGCCGCCGCAGTTGTTGCCCGGAAGCTCTGCACGAACCAGAATTTCCTTCTCGTCTACTTCTACTTTAAACTTCTCGCTGGCGATTCCAAGGAGTACGCCGATGACGATACCGACGATACCGACAACCGCAGCAGCGATGATAATGCCTGTCATGTTCATCTCTCGTTCCTCCTTAAATCATTCCGGAAAATCCGAAGAGAGCGATCGACATTAAGCTTGCTGTGATCAGGACGATCGGGGATCCCTGAAAAGCGTGCGGCACATCATTGTGCTCGATCTTCTCACGGATACCTGCAAGCAGGACGATGGCGATCAGGAATCCAACGGAAATACCGATACCGTTTACGACACTCTGAATGAAGTTGTAGGCCTTCTGTACGTTTGTCAGCGCAACACCGAGAACCGCACAGTTTGTTGTAATTAACGGAAGGTATACGCCAAGTGCCTCATAAAGGCTTACCATGTTCTTCTTTAAGAACATCTCAACGAACTGAACCAGAGCCGCGATTACAAGGATAAATACGATCGTCTGTAAATACTCGATATGGAGCTTTACGAGAACGAAATCATAAACAAGGCTTGTGCAGGCAGACGCGATCGTAATAACGAATACGACTGCAGCGCCCATACCAGCTGCTGTCTCTGTTTTCTTGGATACACCAAGGAACGGGCAAAGACCGAGGAACTGGCTTAAAACAACGTTATTCACCAGGGCAGAACCGATGGCGATCAATAAAAGTTCTTTCATTTCTCCATTTCCTCCTTAATTTTCTTTGCCGGCATCTGCTGCTTCAGTCTTAGCTGCCTCTGCCGCTTTTGCAGCCTCAGCTGCCTTCTTAGCTGCGAGAGCCTTCTCTGCTGCTGCCTTCTTTGCTGCCGCTGCGGCTGCTGCTTCCTCTGCCTTCTTCTCAGCAAGAGCAGCATGGTTTGTCATGCTGACACAGCCTGCACAGCTTGCACAGTTACCACCGCATACAAGGTCAGACTTCGGTGCGTCACCGTTGGTCGCGCATGGAAGACGGAGCTTGTTCTGGATCGCGGAAAGCATAGCCAGAGTGAACAGAGCACCCGGTGCAAGGATGATGATGGAAATGTGGTAAGCTTCCGGAATGATGGTGTGTCCGAAGATCGCACCTGCACCGAAGAGCTCACGGCACATACCGATGACGGTAAGGGAAAGAGAGAAACCAAGTCCCATACCAAGACCATCGAAGAAAGATTCAACCGGACCGTTCTTGCAGGCATATGCCTCTGCACGGCCAAGGATGATACAGTTAACAACGATAAGCGGGATATAAATACCCAGGGATGCATACAGGGACGGAACGTAGCCCTGCATTAAGAGCTGTACGACTGTAACCAGGCTGGCTACGACTACGATGAATGCCGGAATACGGACTCTGTCCGGAATGATCTTACGCAGTGCGGAGATCAGCAGGTTGGAAAACATCAGTACGGCTGTTGTGGAAAGTCCCATGCCGAGACCGTTGATGGCGGATGTTGTCGTCGCTAAGGTCGGACACATACCTAACATCAGGATGAAGGTTGGGTTTTCCTTGATAATACCGTTATATAAACGTTCTACGCATTTATTCATGAATGCCCACCTCCTAGTTTAAGCAGTTATGCAGATAGTATAAAGCTGCATTGACTGCGTTTGTTGTAGCGTTTGATGTGATGGTGGCACCGCTGATGGCATTGATCTCAGTGTCAGACGCAGAACCGGATTTTGTTACGCTTAAGCTCTCGCAGTTCTTGCCAACGTACTGATTTCTGTAGTCATCATCTTTTGCCTTTAAGCCAAGACCAGGAGTATCACTTGTCTCACGGATACCAACACCTGTGATGGTGCCGTCTGCATCAAAGCCGATGGAGAGCTTGACAGCTCCGCCGTAGGAGTCGTTGGACAGGGAGTTGATCACATGTCCTACTACTTCGCCGCTTGCGTCCTTTGCCTCGAGAACGGACTCGATCGCCACGCCGCCAAAGCCGAGGTTTGCGATCTCATCTGCTGTCTCAGCGATCTTTTCTGTGGAACCTTCCACATCATCGAAGCTCTCTGCCTCCGGAAGGACCTGTTTGTAGGTTGCGTTGTTGGCTGCGATGGTAGCCGCTTCGATCGGAGCTTTTGTCACATCATAGACAACACCGAGACATAAACCGGAAACCAGGGTGATCGCAAAAAGGATCAGGGCATCTTTCATAAATCCAGACTTACTTGCTGCCATTTTTCTTACCCCCTTTTCCGAATGCTGTCGGGAGAGTTACCTTCTCAATCAACGGAACAAGCATGTTGCAGAAGATAATTGCGTAGGAAACGCCCTCTGCACCGCTTCCGAAGATACGGAACAGTCCTGTTAAAATACCAAGGCAGATACCGAATACGATCTGTCCTTTTGCAGTGATCGGGCTTGTTACATAGTCGGTAGCCATGAAGAATGCACCGAAGATCAGTCCGCCGCCGCAAACCTCTGCGAGCACGTAGTTAATATTGTGCTGGCCGAAGATAAATGCGAATACTGCGAAGGAAAGGATGTATGCTGCCGGGATGCGGATCGTAATTACTTTCTTAACGAGCAGGTAAGCTGCACCGATTAAAAGGGCAATTACGGAAACCTCACCGATGGTTCCCGGAATCTTACCAATGAACATAGCTGCAAGATCATATGTATCACCGGCTTTGATCGCCGCAAGAGGAGTTGCACTCGCAACTGCGTCTGTTACCGGATCTGTGAACTTTGTCATAGCCTGTGCAAAGGAGATCAGCATAAAGCATCTCGCTGCCAGAGCCGGGTTCATCCAGTTCTGACCAAGTCCGCCGTAAAGCTGTTTTACGACGATGATTGCGAATACACCGCCAAGGATCGGCATCCATAACGGAATTGCCGGCGGCATATTTAAGCCTAAGATCATACCTGTGACAAGGGCACTGCCGTCACTGATGGTAACCGGCTTGTGCATCAGTGTCTCAAAAAGGTACTCACTGAGTACACAGGAAAGAACCGTTGCAACAACAACGATAAGGGAATAGATACCGAACTGCATCACGCCCCAGATCGTAGCCGGAAGCATTGCGATCGCCACATCGTACATTAAGTTCTTTGTGGAAACACCGCAGCGTACGTGAGGGGATGATGATACGTTTAATAATTTACTCATTTGTCACACCTCCTACGCTTTCTTTCTTCTGGCTGCCATGACAGCTTTACGCATCTCTTTGAATGCCTGTGTCAGCGGTCTGTGTGCAGGGCAGATGAAAGTACAGGAGCCGCATTCGCAGCACTCCATACCATTTAACTTTTCAAATAAGGCAAGATCATTTCTCTCAGCAGCGCCCATCATGATCTGCGGAACGATATGTTCCGGACATACGTCGATGCAGCGTCCGCAGCGGATACACGGAGACTCCGGATTTGCCGCAACCTGGTCTTTTGTGAAGCAGGTAAGCGCAGAGGAGTTCTTCATAACCGGAATGTCCAGAGAGAACAATGCCTGTCCCATCATAGGACCACCAGAGATCATCTTCTCCGGCTCTTCCTTAAAGCCGCCTGCAGCTTCAAGGATCTCGCGGTAGCACATGCCAAGCGGAACCTGGAAGTTCTGCGGGTTTGCGACAGCGTCACCAGTAACCGTGATGATCTTACGGATCAGCGGTGTGCTCTCACAGACTGCATTATAAATGGAAATAACGGTGTCTACGTTATCTACGATACAGCCAGCGTCTGCCGGAAGCATCGCGGAGCTGATCTCACGTCCGCCTGTTACGGCGTAGATCAGGAAACGCTCGCCGCCCTGCGGGTACTTTGTCTTTAACGGACATACCGAGATCTTCGGCTCATCCTTTACGAGACCTTCCAGAAGCTTGATCGCCTCCGGCTTGTTCTCCTCGATTCCGATCACGCCTTTCGCGTTCGGGAACATGCTTAACATGACTTTGATGCCGCCGATCAGTCTCTCCGGCTGCTCCATCATCAGGCAATAGTCACTTGTCAGATACGGCTCACACTCGGCCGCGTTTACGATAATGTGATCGATCGCGTTGTCATCCTTCGGTGCAAGTTTTACGTTGGTCGGGAAACCTGCGCCGCCGAGACCTACGATACCGGCTTCTTTTACGATATTCCGGATCTCTTCCTTGGAAAGTTTTGTGTAATCGCGTTTTTCGCCAAAACCTTCGATTGCTGTGTACTCGTTATCGTTCTCAACGATAATGGACTGTACGATTGCTCCGTTCGCAACCAGACGCGGTTCGATTCCCTTTACTGTACCGGATACGGAACAGATAACATTTGCGGAAATGAAGCCGCCTGCTTCAGCGATCTTCTGGCCAACCAGAACCTTGTCACCCTTGGCAACAAGTGGTTTCGCCGGAGCACCGATATGCTGGGAGAGAGGATAAACCAGCTCACCCTTCGGCTGGATCACCTGAATCGGCTTATCTGCGGACAGTTCTTTTCCCTCATAAGGATGAACGCCGCCTATAAATGTGCTCAGACCCATTTAACAAACCTTCTTTCTATAAAATTTCATAGTACCCATCACCTCGTAGTATAGCATATTTGGAATTTTTCTACAATTAGAAATCGGTTAACTTTTTAACGGAAATGGCCATTTTCGGCGTTTGTATCAAAAAAAAAACAAAAATAAGGTGGGAAACCGCTTAAGAAAATGAAGTTTTCAACAAAAAAAGCGGACAGGAACCGCGATTCCGTCCACTTTTTTCCATTTTCTGTTAGTTTTTACTAATTTAATTCAGCCATACCTGTATACAATCGGTAATAACGCCCTTTTTCTTTCAGAAGATCCTCATGATCACCGCGCTCGATGATCTCTCCGTTCTCCAGAACCATGATGGCGTTGGCGTTGCGCACGGTGGAGAGGCGGTGGGCGATCACAAAGGTGGTCCGTTCTGCCATCAGACGGTCCATGCCCTGCTCGATGTGCTTTTCCGTTCTCGTATCGACGGAGCTCGTCGCTTCATCGAGGATCAGGATCGGTGCCCTGGATACCGCTGCTCTCGCGATATTAAGAAGCTGTCTCTGGCCCTGACTCAAGTTCGCGCCATCGCTCTCAAGAACGGTGTCATAGCCCTTTGGAAGCCGCATGATAAAGGAATGGGCAGATGCCATCTTCGCCGCCTGAATGACCTCTTCATCGGTGGCATCCAATCTTCCGTAACGGATATTTTCCATGACCGTCCCCGTAAACAGATGGGTGTCCTGAAGAACCATGGCGATATGGCGGCGCAGCTCGTCCCGCTTAATATGGCAGATATCAACGCCGTCGATGGTGATGGTCCCGCTCTGGATATCGTAGAAGCGGTTGATGAGGTTCGTGATCGTCGTCTTCCCGGCTCCCGTGGAACCCACGAAGGCGATCTTCTGTCCCGGCTTTGCGTAAAGGCTGATATCCTTTAAGATGACCTTGTCCGGGTTGTAACCGAAGGTCACATGATTTAATACCACTTCCCCGCTCATACCGTCCATGGATACTGCGTCCTTATCATCCGCCGCCTCCGGCTCCTCATCCATCACGGAGAACACGCGCTCCGCTCCGGCGAGGGCTGAGAACACGTTGGAGACCTGCATGGAGATCTCGTTGATCGGCCTTGAGAACTGTCTCGAAAAGTTCAAAAATACCGTGAGCCCGCCGACATCGAAGTTTTTCACCACACAGAGGATCCCGCCGATGCACGCCGTCAGGGAATAGTTTATCTGGCTTAAGTTGTTCATCACAGGTCCCATCATGCCCCCAAGGAATTGGGCGCGGATCTGTTTTTCGCGGAGATCCCTGTTTAATATATCAAATTCTTCCTCCGCGATCTCCTCATGGCAGAAGACTTTTACTACCTTCTGTCCGGTGATGGTCTCCTCGATGTATCCATTTAAGGCACCGAGAGCCGACTGCTGGGCGCTGAAGTATTTCTGACTCCGCTTCGCGACCGCTCCACCAGCCCGCAGCATGAGCGGAATCATGATCAGGGTCACAGCTGTCAGCCAGATGTTCGTGTAAAGCATGAGGAGCAAGGTTCCGATGATACTTAAGGTTCCGGAAAAGAGCTGCACGAGAGTACTGCTCAGCATATTTCCGATGGTGTCCACGTCGTTTGTGAAGCGGCTCATCAGATCCCCATTGGAATTTGTATCGTAAAATCTCACCGGAAGCTTCTGCATCTTTGTAAAGAGGTCTGTCCGGATCCGCACAAGGGCGCTCTGGGCAACCTCTAACATCAGTCTTGACTGGAGATAATTTGCGATAACCCCCAGAAGATAGACGCACGCCATCATGGTCAGCCCTTTAAAAAGTCCCGCCACATTTCCGGGACTTCCGTCCGGCGGTGCGATAAAGCGGTTGATGATCGGGCGCAGCATATAGGAACCGGTCAGTGTCGCCACCGTGTTTACAATGACACAAAAAAATGCGATTCCCATCCGGAGCCTGTCCGCTTCCAGATAGGACATCAGGCGCTTTAAGGCCGCTCCCGTGCTCTTTGGGCGTCCTCCGCCTCTGGGAGCACCCGGTCCTCTTCCCATTCCTCTCCTTTTCGGTGCGGCTGCCACGCGTCCTGCATATCGTTTTTTCAGACTCGCTTCGCGGTCTGCTCTCGTGACGCTCATACTGCCGCCTCCTCTCCTGCCCCGATGGACTGATTTCCGATCTGGGTCATATAGATCTCGCTGTATGCCTCACAGGTCTTTAAAAGTTCCTCGTGGGTTCCATGACCAATGATCTTTCCGTCCTCCAGTACCAGGATCTGGTCCGCCTCCTGAACGGAGGAGATCCTCTGGGCGATGATGATCTTTGTGGTATCCCCAAGATCATGATAGAGACTCTCCCGGATTTTCGCCTCCGTTGCCGTGTCAACAGCGCTGGTGGAGTCATCCAGGATCAGAATCTTCGGGCGCTTTAAAAGTGCTCTCGCAATACAGAGACGCTGCTTCTGACCTCCTGAGACATTGACGCCGCCCTGCCCCATCTCGGTGTCATATCCGTTTTTGAATGTCTTAACGAAGGGATCTGCCTGGGCGCTCTCCGAGAACCGGATCACATCCTCCATCGGCGCGTCCTCATTTCCCCATCGGAGATTTTCCTCGATCGTTCCCGAAAAGAGGATATTTTTCTGGAGGACCATGCCGACGCCCTCACGAAGGTGTTTTAAAGAGTACTCTTTGACGTTCACGCCGTCGACAAGGACTTCGCCTCCGGTCACATCATAGAGTCTCGGGATCAGCTGCACGAGGGAGGTCTTTCCGCTTCCCGTGGAGCCGATGATCCCGATCGTCTGTCCCGGTTCTGCCGTAAAGGAGATCCCTTCCAGAACGAGATCCTTTCTCCCGTTCTCTCCGCTGTAGCCAAAGCTTACATTCTTAAACTCCACACGGCCTTCCGTGACTTTTTTATCCTTATTTTCCGCGTTGTCATCATTTAAGCCGATCTCTGTGTCGAAGATCTCATTGATCCGCTTCATGGACGCGCTGGCGCGGGAGCTCTGTAAGAATACCATGGAAAGCATCATGAGGGACATCAGGATCTGCACGATATACGTCGTAAACGCAGTGAGATCCCCCACCGGCATCTTTCCGGCAATGATGATATTTCCTCCATACCAGACGACAGCCAGTGTCGTCACGTTCATGGCAAACATCATCACCGGCATCGTGGCGATCACGATCCGGAGCGCACGGAGGCTGCTCTCCTTTAAGTCGTCATTTAATTTACTGAATTTTTCGATCTCATGATCCTCCCGGACGAAGGATTTCACTACCCGGACATTCGTCAGGGATTCCTGGATCCCGGAATTCAAACGGTCCAGTTTCCTCTGCATCTCCCCAAAGCGCGGGAATGCGGTCTTTAAGATCAGAAGGATCGCCGCGAGAAGAAGCGGGATCACGATGAGGATGATGACCGCAAGCTGACGGTTCATCATAAACGCCATGATCAGGGCGCCGAGGAACATTCCGGGCGCTCTGAGCGCCATACGGAGCCCCATCATCAGGACGTTCTGCACCTGCTGGACATCGTTCGTAAGCCTCGTGACGAGAGAACCGGTGCTGTAGCCGTCGATGTTCTCAAAGGAGAACTGCTGAACCTTTCTGAAGAGGTCGTTTCTCATGTCACTGGTGAAGGAGATGGACGCCTTTGCGGAAAAATAAGCGCCGAGGATCCCGCCCACCGCCATAAAGAGGACGGTCAGTACCATCAGGGCCCCCATCTTTCCGATATAGGCGAGATTCCGGTCCGCAACGCCGTTGTTGATGATCATGGACATAAATTTCGGGAGCATGACCTCTCCCGCCACCTCGGTGAGCATCATCAGCGGACCGATCACGAAGGCACTGAGATAGGGGGTGATGTATTTTTTGTATCGTTTCAATTCTGTTGTTTCCTTTCTGGTCAGATCTGCATTCGTTGGATTCTTTTGATGCTGTTTATCACGCATCTTCCCTCGGAAGTTTTCTCCTAACGATATAGAAGCAGATCATATGGGCCGTCGCCGTGACGATCCAGGTAAACGGATAAGATAAGTACAACACCGTCAGGTTATGGTATACCTGGAACACCGTAAAGATCCAGACGATCCGGAGCCCGCACGCTCCCAGAAGGGAGACGCACATCGGCATGACGGAATATCCGAGGCCGCGGATGCTGCCCACCATCGTATCCATGATCCCGCAGAGGAAATATGTCGTTCCAAAAACCGCAAGTCTTCTCATTCCGTATACAATGACCTCCGGGTCTGAGGAATAGATCCGGATCAGGGCATGTCCGCAAAGATAAGCCGGGATTCCCATTCCAAGTGCCACTGCCGTCACAACGCCGAGGCAGGTAACCATAATCCGGTTGATCCTCGAATACTTTTTGCCGCCGAAGTTCTGGCTCGTGAAGCTTAAGTTTGCCTGATAAACCGCATTCATGGCATTATAGATGAATCCCTCAATGTTCTGGGAAGTCGTATTTCCTGCCATCGCGACAGAACCGAAGGAATTGACAGAGGACTGGATCAGAACGTTGGAAATCGAGAATACTGCGCCCTGCATCCCCGCCGGAAGGCCTACCTGAATAATCTGACGGAATTTCGAGCGGTGAATCTTCAGATCTTTTAAATGAAGCTTCAGACTGCCCTCGCTCTCCATCAGGCAGCGGATCACCAGGAATGCCGAGATTGCCTGGGAGATCGCGGTCGCCAAGGAAACTCCCGCCACATCCATCCGGAACATGATCACGAAAAACAGGTTTAAGACCACATTGATCACGCCCGCCGCTGTAAGGAAATACAGTGGGCGTTTCGTGTCTCCCACCGCGCGGAGGATCGCGCTTCCGAAGTTGTAGATCATATTCGCAGGCATGCCGATAAAGATAATCCGCATATAGATCGTAGATTTATCGATCACATCGTCCGGGGTTCCCATGAGTTCCAGCATTGGTCTCGAGAGAAGCTGACCCAAAATGATCAGGAAAAGGCCGCTGACGATACTGAGCGCCATGGCCGTATGGATCGTATCCTGCACGTCTTTTTCCCGCTTCGCTCCGTAATATCTTGCCACGATAACATTGACACCCACGGACAGTCCGATAAAGATATTGATCATCAGGTTAATAAGAGCCGTGGTGGAACCCACCGCCGCCAGAGACTGGCTGCCCGCGAAGCGCCCCACAACGATCACATCCGCGGCGTTGAACAGAAGCTGCAGGATTCCGGAAAAGATCAGCGGAATCGTAAAGGTGAGCAGTTTTCCGAGGATCGGGCCGCTGCACATGTCCATCTCGTAATTTTTCTTCATAATACTCCTTTTTCCCGTATCTGTATTTCCTTCCGGGCGGCATCCGGAAAGAAAAGCAGACTGACATCTCCCGCCCCCTGTCCGTCTGCTCATTCTATCCACGGCTGCTCCCGGTGCCGGAATGTGTAAGGCACATTCCTTTTATCTATTATGCAGATTATAGACGATTTTTACAAATAATGCAATCCTGCCACAACACCTCAGTCCTCAAGGACATACACCCGGAAGAGACCGGACCACGGATTTCCGATAATATAGCAGGTGTAGGCTCTTCCCGCACGGACGTTGACGTTGAAGGTGAGAAGCGGATTCGACACGGTGCAGGTCGGGCAGGAAACGCCGACGATAGAAGAAAGGACAAGGACCGGAAGCTCGCCTAATGCCGAAACTGCATACTGGGAACCTGTCACAAAGAAGGTATAGGTTCCGCTGGATGTCTGTTTATAGCTCGTCACTTCCTTGTATCCGATCCCCGCAAATGCTGTCTGGTTGTTGAAGGTCCGCACATCGTAGCTGGATCCCGCGTAGGACATGTTCGCGACGCGGAGGCAGCCGTAACCTGCCGGAACGTTCGTGCAGCCCATGTCAGAGACACGGGTCAGGGACACTCCGGATACCGTGTCTAAGATCACCATCGTGAGTCTCTCACCGGACACAAAGGCAATCGTCTGCTGATAATAGATCTGACCGTTGGTCCTGCGCACAGTGACGGTGTGGAATCCGTCTGTCACGCGGATATAAGAAGAGATCGTGGCAAATTCGGAACCGGAAAAGATATTCCGGCCATCGATATAGACATCCAGAGTACGGCCCGATGTGCTGGCATTTAAAAACCGGACTCTGCTGTAGTAATTCCCTCCTGAGACCGTTGGGTATGTGACCGGAAAAGAGATCGTCGGAAAGCCCGGGTGTCCGATGGTATTGTCAGGATAGACAGGGCGTCCGCCAGACGGCGCGACCGGTGTCGTCGGGATTCCTGCGAGATCGTCATCCCCGGGATAAACAGGTCTTCCGCCCGGTGAAGCGATAGGCGGCACAGGGATTCCCGCAAGATCATCGTCTCCCGGATAAACAAAAACTCCTCCTAATGGCTCGGCCGGTGTCTCCGGTACATTTGCGTCGTTCTTCCCTGCTACAACCTCCGCCGTATTCTCGCCCGACGGTTCCGGCATTGATGTTGGATTTTCTGGCATATTAACACCTCAATATCTTTTTTACTACAAAATATGAAAGCAGAACGGAAAGTGTTACCTGCACGTGTTTGAACCTCCATGAGCTTTCCGAGGAATTGATCTTTTTGTATGAAAAATTTATTCAAATTTTTTTGTTTTTATCGTTGACAAACCCGTTGATCCATGATAATATATTGGAGGTTCGAAAAACACAGTAAATGTGTTCGCTGCCTTGGCTCAGCTGGTAGAGCGTCGCCTTGGTAAGGCGGAGGTCGGCAGTTCAAATCTGCTAGGCAGCTTAAACCATGAGGCTTTCCGGAATATCCGGGAAGCCTTTTTTCGCGTTACAGGAAATTCCTGTTACGTGAAAGGGCACGAACGCAACACTGATGCGCAGCGATTCTGTATGGAATATGTCAGCTTTGCCGACCAGAATCACGCACCAAGTCTCACGGACGTTCGACTTGAATTCGCAGGAACTCCGCCTCACGCAAAAAAGACCCACGGAACTCCTCTCCGCAGGTCTTTTTATCATAAGCAAAATTATAAATTCTATGCCTTCGCCAGTCTCTGTCTCACGATCTCATACGCGAGAACACCTGTCGCAACGGACGCGTTCAGGGAATCGATATCACCCTTCATTGGGATCGACGCGATCATATCGCATTTTTCTTTCACGAGACGGCTCACGCCCTCCCCCTCATTTCCGATCACAAGACCGATCGGTCCGGTGAGATTTAAACGGTACATACTCTCTCCGCCCATATCGGCGCAGACGAACCAGATGCCGCGTTTCTTTAAATCCTCGATGGTCGCCGCCATATTGGTGACCTTCGCGACCGGTGTATAGTTCAACGCGCCTGCGGAGGTTCTCGCAACCGTCGCGGTAAGTCCCACCGCGCGGCGTTTCGGAATGATCACTCCGTGAGCGCCCGCAAGGTTCGCGGTACGGATGATCGCTCCAAGGTTATGCGGATCCTCAATTCCGTCAAGCAGGAACAAAAACGGCGGTTCGCCCTTCTCTTCCGCGATTTTCAAAATATCTTCCACCTCCGCGTACTCGTAAGCAGCGGCATACGCCATCACGCCCTGATGGTGTCCTGTCTCGGACATGGAATCCAGACGTTCCTTCGGAACAAAGTTTACGATCGTGTCATGCTTTTTCGCCTCTCTCACGATCGTGCGCACCGGTCCGTCCTGACATCCGTCAAGGACAAACAGACGGTCGATGGTCTTTCCGGAGCGGAACGCCTCCAAAACAGCGTTGCGCCCTTCAATCGTCAGTTCTTCATATCTCATCGGAGTTCTCCTCTTTTTGTTTTTCCATATCGCCGGAGTCAGCTTTTCCGGTCTTTGTCATCGCCAGCGCCACAAGATCCACCATTCGCTCCGTTCTTCCGGACAGGTAAAGATATCCCATCAGAGCCTCAAAGCCTGTCGCCATCCGGTAATCCTTCATTGTTGCATTCTTGGCCATAGAGAAAGACTTCGCGTTTCTTCCCCGTTTGTAAACCGCATGCTCCTCCTCGGTGAGGTCATCCTCGATGGCCATCAGGAATTCCGCCTGGGCTGCAGCCTTCACAAGAGCTGAAGACTTCTTGTGAAGCTTATTCACCTGCATATTTCCCTCACTGACCACGATGGTACGGATCAGGATCTCGTAAGCCGCGTCACCGAGATAGGCGAGCACAAGCGGAGAGTACTGGCCTGCATCCGTATCCTTTAAGTGGAATTTTTCCTTTAAAAGCATTAAGCTCTCTTCCATTTTACGCCCTCTCTTGTGTCCTCGAGGACGATTCCCATGTCGAGAAGTTTTCCTCTGATCTCATCGGCAAGGGCAAAGTTCTTTGCCTTTCTCGCTGCCTGTCTCTGGGCGATCAGGTCCTCCACCTCAGTATCAAGGACTTCCGCCTTCTTTTCTGTAATGATCCCCATTACGTCGCAGAGTCTCTGGATCTCATTCTTCATCCAGGAAACATACTCCTTTGTGCTTGCCCCGGAGACTGTGGAGTTGGAGAGCTTGATGAGCTCGAAGATCGCAGAGATCGCGTCCGCGGTGTTGAAATCATCATCCATCGCCGCCTCATACTTTGCGACAAGCTCCATTGCCTTCTTCTGATTTTCCAGTTCTTCCGCTGTCATTGTGCCGCCGGACACCTTTGTCTCCACCTCACGGAGCTTTTCCATACCGGTGAGGATTCTCTCAAGACCGTTCTTGGAGGCTTCCATTAAGTCCGCACTGAAGTTTAACGGACTTCTGTAATGTGCGCTCAGCATAAAGAAACGGAGCACCTGAAGATCGTATTTTTCGCTGATCTCACGGACCGTAAAGAAGTTTCCGAGCGATTTTGACATCTTCTTATTATCAATATTTAAGAACGCGTTGTGCATCCAGTATTTCGCGAAGGGCTTTCCGTTTGCAGCCTCACTCTGGGCGATCTCGTTCTCATGATGCGGGAAAATTAAGTCCTCACCGCCTGCATGAATATCGATCTCGTCGCCGAGGTATCTCTTTGCCATAACGGAACACTCGATATGCCAGCCCGGACGGCCCTCGCACCACGGGGACTCCCAGTACGGCTCACCCTCTTTTTTCGGTTTCCAGAGAACGAAGTCATTCGGGTCCTGCTTGCCCTCCTCACCGGTTACCTTGATCTCACGGAATCCGGACTGGAGATCGTCAAGATTTTTGTGGGAAAGCTTTCCGTAATCTTTAAATTTCCGGACGCTGTAATAAACTGTTCCGTCAGCAGCCACATAGGCGTAACCTTTTTCAATCAGAGTGCTGATCATATTCAGCATGCCGCAGATCTCTTCTGTCGCCAGCGGGTTCTTTGTTGCCGGCTCGATATTCATGCCTTCCATATCCTTTTTGCACTCGGCGATATAGCGCTTGGAGATCGTCTCAGCATCAACGCCCTCCTCGATGGCTTTTTTGATGATCTTATCATCGACATCCGTAAAGTTGGATACATAATTTACATCGTATCCTTTATATTCAAAGTACCGTCTTACCGTATCAAATACGATCATCGGTCTTGCGTTTCCGATGTGGATAAAGTTGTAGACGGTTGGTCCGCACACGTACATTTTTACTTTTCCCGGCTCTACCGGAACGAACTCTTCTTTTCTCTTTGTGAGTGTATTGTAAATCTTCATAATTTAAGCTCCTTCATATATCTTTCTGTCCGAATTTTTCTGCCATGCAGCTTTGCGTAATGCACTTTTACTATCATCAAAATAAAAAGGCGCTTACTTCCGCATTCATTTATTGCTGCTGTCTACAGCCCGGACAGCCCCCGCATCCGCCGGAAATGATTCCAACGCGGTCCTCCGGCGCGTAATCCGCCACCGAACTTAAAAGGGCGATCGCCTGAGCGGAGATCCCCTCTCCGGTACCGGTAAATCCAAGCCCTTCTTCCGTCGTCGCTTTCACGCTTACCTGTTCTTTTTCGATCCCTAACGCCGCCGCGATATTTTCCGCCATCTGCGGGCGGTACGGCAAAAGCTTCGGCCTCTGGGCGATCACGGTGGAATCGATATTTTCGATCATATATCCGTTTTCCTGCAGGATCTTCCCGACTTCCTTTAAAAGTGCGATGCTGGAAATCCCTTTATATCTCTCGTCCGAATCCGGGAAGTGCTGGCCGATATCGCCGAGGGCGGCGGCCCCCAGAAGTGCGTCCATCACAGCATGAAGAAGGACATCTGCGTCAGAATGACCCAAAAGTCCTTTTTCATAGGGAATGTCCACGCCTCCAATAATCAGCTTTCTTCCTTCTACGAGACGATGCACATCATATCCCTGTCCGATTCTCATAGAATCTCCTCCTATATTTCTTATGAGCCGATCACGCGCATCCGTTTCGGGATGCAGCGCACCGCCAGATTCTCCTGACACATACAGCTCTCACCGTCCACGTGGACCGCCAACGGGCGCGCAAGGTGGATCTCCGCCTCGCTGCACTCAAAGACACGGATCCCCCGCTCTTTTCTCCGGACACCCATCACAAGGTCTCTTAAGATCGGGATCATCTTCGTCTTTCTCGCACTGTTTCCAACGTAAACGGTCAGTTTTCCGTCATCATTTAAAATCCCGCCGTTCTTCTTTTTCTTCTCTTCCCGGCGTACCATAAACGTGATGAAATATATATGATTAAACTCCACTTTCTGCGTCCCGTCAAGCAAAATATATCCTTTTGTCGGCTTTGCAAGAAAAAGCTGCTTTAATCCGATCCCAAAACGAAGGATTTTTGTCAGATGAAGCCTCGTCATCTGGTTTCTCACAGGGCAGCATAAGAGATTGTGGCACAGTGCCGCGTCAAGCCCTATCCCACAGCGTCCGGCAAATCTGCGGCTCACGATCTCCTCGTTTCCGAACGTGATAACGCCATAGTCCAGCATCCTGTAATATTTCGGGTGAAGGATCCGCCTCGCCTGACGGTCCACCTTCCAGAAAGACTGGAATCCCTTCGAGAGTGCATTCCGGAATCCCGCCGGGACATAGCCGAAGGTCAGGAGTCCCTTAAAGGAGACACCGTTTAAAACCTCATTGTAGGTACCTTCGCCGCCGACGATCACGATCACCTTCGCTTCATCCTTTTCCGCCGTCAGTACTCTCGCGATCTCCGCCGCATCCCCTTGATGTTCCGTAAAAAAGACACGGTATTCCTGACTGTTCATTTCCAGCTGATGTTCCAGTCGTTTCCAGATCCGGTATCCTCTTCCAGCACCGGCACCGGGATTTACGATAAACTGATACATAACGTCCTCCGAATCTTATATGTTCAGAATTTTCCGTGCAGCCATATGCATTCTGACCATGTCAGTGCCATATGGCATACGATATAGATTATAGTATATCACATAACCGCTAAAAAAAGGCTAAATTTTTTCTAAACTTCATGCATGTGCACTGCGGGCACGTTACTGTTCGTTCCTTGCGCAGACAGTAACTGATTTTTCCGATGCTTCACATTCCAAATCAGCAAAATCCTCACACACCTCTCTATTGTCCGGAATTTTCAGTTCAGAAAATTCCCACCCGCATACAGTAACACGGACATATCCGTGCCGAAACGTAAGGAAATAGTAAAGATCTCTTTCTTGTCAGACAATATCGGTATCAATTATAATAAAAGCAGATATAAGAAGCAAAGATATATGGTAACTGTTCAGTACTCACAGTTACGCGCAAAAATCCATTCCAAATCGGCTGCACCAATAGGATTTTTGCCTTCTAGTCTAAGTTTTCTTACGGTCAGCGCAGTAAATGTGCAGACCTGATAAACAGTTACAATATATGAATTTATGAATCCAAGTGCTGAAAGGAGGTCCCTGGTATGAAAAAAAGAATGCATGTCAGGCTTTTCATGTTGCTGTTCTATCTGATCTTTGCAGTCACAGCACTTCCGATCACCGCGAACGCCGATATGGGTCCAAAGCCCTCGGTGCGCATCCAGTTTAAAAATATGGGCGATGACCTGTGCTACGGCACACTGCTTTCAAAGGAGGCATGCACAGGACCTGCACGCGTCTGGGACGGCACCTCCAGAAACGAGCAGCTCTATGATCTCGACCGGGACATATGGAAAGCTTTTGTAGATTACAAAGATCCTGACGGATATTATTTCCTGCAGAGAGGCTGGACGGTAAGCGAAACAGGCGAGATCGCGTGGACCTATTATCCACCTGGGAATTTTAAGATCCTCCTTTATTATCCGGAAACCAAGACCTTTGTTTCAAGCGGAATCTATGAGCGTTATGCATTTGATACATATTACACTGTGGACATGGAGGGAGTCCGGATCGGATCCGTGGAATACAATGAGGACCTGAGCACAAACGAGCGGATCAACGCGTATCGCTCATATAATTATCGAAAGGAACTTTTATCACTCGCGGTCCGTATCCTTCTTACGATCGCAATTGAAATGGCAGTCGCTCTGTTATTCGGCTTCCTGCAGAAAAAGCAGCTCAAGATCCTTGCACTTGTAAATATTACGACACAGCTTCTCTTAAATCTGCTTCTCAATATCATTCATTACAATGCCGGTCCGTTGATCTTTATCATAAGCTATGTCTTTTTCGAGGTCATAGTCTTTGCGCTGGAGGCAGGTCTGTATTGCAAGCTTCTGAAGAAAGTGTCCGAAAAAGAGGAGAACTGGTACTACATCCTCTATTCGTTCGTCGCGAATTCAGCATCGTTCTGGGTCGGGTATTATCTTGCAACAGTATTACCGGGAATCTTTTAAGTGAAAATCCAGAAAACAACAGAGCCTTCCAGATGTTTGCGAGATCATTGCAGATGTTCTTTTCTGTTTGGTACAGCAAAATATTTCAGAAAAATTATTACTCCCCTTTCGGAATTGTGTGTCTGAATGAAAAACATGTATAATTCTGCATTTTTGATGTATAAATCTACATTAAGGTTAATTTAAAAACGAATTTGTTTGAAGTTTCACCAAATCAATGGAGGTGTTTGATTATGAAAAAAAGAATAATTGCAGTAATTGTAATTTTAGCTGTATTAGTAGCTCTATTCTTTATTGGCACAGGTTTTCAAAAAAGAATGGATGTCGTATTAGTTGATTACTCTGTATCAGAGGATGGAACGGAGATCACGCTTGATGTAGGAATTCCAACATCTACAGGATATATCAGAGGATTTAAAGACAATGGAAGTGGAGTAAAACCACATTATCTTACATTTTTTTCGACATTTGGTGGAATAAACAGTCCGATTGGAGCAGAGCATAGCTTCCAATTAGAGCTTACTTCGGATGATACAGAAATTTATTTTAACAGACCGGAGGGAGGTTACGAGTTGATTTTAGTGAAAGATGAAGAAACAGGTCAATGGCTCAGACCAAGTGGAATAGGTGAAGAAAATAACACTATTTTTGAAGCAACCATTCTTGAAATTCGTGATAATTATTTTTTAGTAGAACCAGTGGAGGGTAGTCAAGAATTAAACAATGCAGATCTGATTACAGTACCAATGAAAAACATAGGTACTGCTCCACAACCAAATGTTGGTGACATTATTGAAATAGCATATAACGGAGAAATTGCAGAAAGTTATCCAGCACAGATAACAGAGGTTTACGGTATCAAAGTTGTCAAAGAAGCAGAACAATGGGATTTAATTCCTATGGTCATGGTAAATGGCGAGTTATATATTGACACAGGTCATGAAAGTACAGTAGAAGCCCGTTGTGGTGTTATGGATGGAGAGATTACGTCAGAAGTAGACGGAAGTGAAAAGCCAACAAAAGACAATCAATCTAACTTTGGTACAGGCTATGGATATCAATATGGTTCACAAGAAGGCATAATCGAGATTAATATGAATGAAAAATGGTGGATTTTTGCAACAGAAAAAGTCCTGGCCAGTAGTGAACTTATGATAGACCCAGTTGCAGTAGTAAGTATTCATAATGTTTTCACAGGAGAAAATGCGAACATCACTGAAAATGAGGATATCAGAACTATATCTAATATATTATGTGGTGATGCATGGAATACAGAAGGTACAACTGATTGTTTAAGCAACATTGAAATTACAATCAACGAAGAAACATACAAATATCATTCCGATTGTGGTACATTCAACGATAATGTAAATCAGAACTATTTATCACTGGATGACGAAAGGAAAGCTGTGGTAAATGCCATTTTTTCAGAGTATATATCACTCACAGCCACAGAAGTTCCAGCAGAATAAATTTTACAAAGGCTACCCGGTCAAAAAGATTGGATAGCTTTTATTATGTTTTAAACCTAAACTCAATTTCAATCCAGTCAGCAAAACTAATCTTTATTATATCCAAGCAAATCAATAGCTCAAATTGCATTAACTTCTTAAAATGTATAAATAACAGGATAGTTTGGGCTAAGTAATATCAGAAACACTTTTCCGAAAAGGGAGTTTTGTAAAAAGGGAGTAATTATGAGTTAATATGCATCAGACACACTTTTGTAAAAAGGGAGTT
>ENA-UOJV01001942-UOJV01001942.1-human-gut-metagenome-genome-assembly--contig:-C82-NODE-1942-length-19577-cov-7.639432_pt1 | contig 19577 bp, 40 predicted proteins | sample MGYA00242356_ERZ723903 | MGnify/ENA metagenome assembly ERZ723903
AATGCAGGCTTCATCATGCTCCTCCTCCGTCATGTTCTCTTCCCAATCGACTTCAAGGAAAAGCTGCGCTCCGCATTCGCAATCTACATGGCATTGCGTATCCATGGCAAAAACACCTGCTTTCAACTCTGTTCCTCCGCAAAACGGGCAGGGCTTGAAATTCTTCATTTTTGCCCTTATCCTCTCTTTTGCCTCGTACTCTTTTCTAAAGAGCACCACTCTTACCATGTCATGTGCGTGTATTTCCCTGTTTTCCAATGGAAATTGTCCGCACTCCGGGCAGCGGATGGTTTCCGGCATTTCCTCTTCCGAAAGCTCATATCCTGTCCAATTCGGTTCCACGTCCACATAAACCGACCCATCTGTATCCTCCGTTATGGGGAGCGTTTTAAAGTTGTCGCTTCCATCCCAATCAAACGTGTCAATACTTAAATAATCGATCTCTTTCCCGCACTTTTCGCAGTTCATCTCTCTTCTCCCTTCAACACTTCTTCCAAACTGTCCAGATCATATTCCTCGCCCAGAATATCTTCTATCTCTGCCAACCGCAGCGCTATACTTATCAAAATATTGTCGAACTCTTCTTCTCCATGCTGCATTGCAATATCCAAAATGTTGTATGCTCCGTGTGGATCACTCTTGACTTTGAAAAATGTCTGCTCCCAATCTTCCAATCCAAAATCCGCTTCATGTGTCAGCCGTTTCATCTCTCTTCTCCCTTCAGTTCCCTGCCGCAGTAGGGACAGAATGCAATCCCTTCCCCTTCCCAGCCAAATACAGGGTCAAAATAAAATATTGCGTTGTTGCTGATACGAAATTCATGGGGTTCACCTTCCTCCCAATCCGTGTACTTTGCCCGGCATCTTTCGCATCCCTTATCTCTCTGTATTTTCTCCCGCAGTGCAGCATAGGCAACCGCATCCGCTTCCATAGCCGCATCCACCGGATATTTCTCCGCATGGCGGTATATCTCCAACGCTTCTTTGTCTGTCATCACTCTACCCCCAAACACTCCTTTTCTTCGTCGGGCAAATATCGCACACCCAGTTCCTCAAGCAATGGACATGGGGCATCATATACGCCTTCATCTTCCTCGTGTCCATCAATCGGCATTACCTCGCGACATCGCACGTCCGTAAAATCTCCTTCTTTCCAACGCTCATTAAACAACGCTTTTGCTTTTCCTCTGCTTTTCGCAATGACAAAACAGGGCCAGGGCCACCACTCTTCATCTTTATACCAAACATCCCATAGAAACTTAGTCACTCTTCTTCCCTCACTCTCACCTTCACACCCTCGCCCTGCCAAAAGCCCTGATATATCCCCTTGACGTGCTTTCGGTCGTCGTCCTCGATCACCCAGCCCTTCAGGCCATCTTCGATCAATTTTGTGATGTACCCGTGATTGGAGCAGTCCAGACGCGAATTGTAGTAAAATTCCAGTATGACCGGGCCTTTCAGGGGCTTCCTGGGAATTTTCTGCGCAAGCAGCTCCGCCCACACTTTCTCATGGATACGTGCCGCATCCGCGTTCCTCTTTCCCCAGTGCTTCCCCGCATACACCGCATTAAACCCGTATTCCTTTGCCGTCACCTTGAGGGGCAGTATGATTTCCAGCATTTCTTATCCCCACTGTTCAGCCATTGCGTTTGCAAGCCCCAGCGGCGTTTTGCTCCTGTTCATTTGTCGTTCTTTTCCACCCTTCATAAACCATGTACCGGCTTCATGGCAATTACAATCCGGCTCAACCATTTTTGTTGGCACGAGCGGTTGTTTGCCTTTAATCCAAAGACCAGTTTTTTTGCTCCATGGATCGCCAAACCAAAACGGCTGTACATATTGTGTCGGCGGTGGATAGTCAAAAATTTTAGACGGTGTGGGGTTTTCAATGACTATTACCGGACAATCCGCATGTTGCACGGCGAGAAAAAGTGCCTTCCCGCAAAGCCCTTTATAATATCGTTCAATATTTAGCTTTTTTCCTTTCCACAGATGTCTTGCACCTGCGTTGGATGTGTATGTGCAAGGGACAAAAGCAATAATCATGTCCCAATGGCCATCGATTTTGTGCTGTATCTCATCCATTGTTTTGAAGCTGCAAAATCCGTTTAGCAACGGCAGCACATCTTTCTGGATGTGCCATTCCGGGTGTCCTCCGCTGCACGGCTCAATATCACAGCTGTACGCCTCGTGCCCTTTCGCTCTGAACGCCTTGCAAACCGCCTGAGATTCTTCGCATGCAACCAGTATTCTCATGATTCTCACCTCAATTCCGGGCGTATTTCGCCATCGTATACGCAGGCAACTACTTCCTGAACCCATTCTTCATCATCGCATTCATGCAACAGTAGAATTAATGTTCGTGCAACAGCCGAAATTTTCTGTTTTTCTTCTATGGTCATCCTCATCCCTCCCGGAACAACGGGCACTTTTTCACCCACAAGGTCTTTTCGCCGTTTACAATCATTTCTTCCGTTTCCCAGCCCGGCACCGGATCCCAGCGGATATCTCCGTTTGGCTTCCTCCCACACCATGGGCAGACATTTTCCGGGTTGGTGGCGTGATAGCAGCTCCAGCATAGCTGCTCCCCCTGGCTTGTCTGCGGCTTGCGTACATACCGGATGCCCCGTTCCCGGGCCTGAGTTTGTACCGCGCCAATCGTCCGCCCAAGGATATATGCAATTTCACTAGCCGTGTGGCTCTTCCCCAGCTTCTCAAGCCGCTCGACGTCATTTTTCGTCCAGGGCGCCCGATGGTTTCCTGCTTTCTTCATCGTTCCCCCCTAGAACGGCAGGTCGTCCCAATCGTCGTCTTTTGGCGCAGGTTCCTCCGCGCCCCACATGCCGCTGGGTTCTTCCCGCCGCTCCGCCCCCTTAGGCCTGGCCAGAAATTCCACATCCTCCGCCAGAATCTCAGTCACATAGCGCCGGGAACCGTCCTTTGCGTCATAGCTCCGTGTCCGAAGCTCGCCGCACACCGCCGCCTGCTGTCCCTTCACGAGATATTTGGCGCAGTTTTCCGCCAATTCCCGCCATGCCACGACATTCAGAAAATCCGACTCTTCCCGGTTTATCCGCCGCGTCACCGCCACGGTGAACGTCGCCACCGAGATACCGTTCTGCGTTGTTTTCAGCTCCGGCGCTTTGGTCAGCCGCCCGATAATAAATACTTTGTTCATGCTTTCAGCCTCCAGTTCTTTTCTTTCCCCGGGCTGATCTCCACCCGGAATCCTTTGGTCCGCTCATAAATGCGGCTCCCCGTCGCCTCGTCGATCTGCAAGAGACCGTTCATGTCATATTCGCAGGAAAGGATGGTCTTTTTCCGGGCTGCATACCGGCTGTTCAGCAGCTCAAAGGCCAGGTGAATATCTCCCGCAGTGGGTCGCTTCCCCTTCTCGGCTTTCCAAAAGTCGTCGATATACAACACGCCGCAGCTCTTGAGCTTCCACATCTCCAGCGCGTATTCGTCACTGTTTAAAAGCCCCTTCAACCGGGCCGCCTCATCCCGCCAAAGCATATACCGGACTTCCTCGCCCCGTCTCAAAAGCTCCCCGCACACCGCCGTGCAGATATGTGTCTTTCCGCATCCCACCTGACCGCCCATAAACAGCCAGCCCGATTCGCTGGAGAGATACCGCAGGGCCGTATCCAGCATGATATCCGCATGGGGCGCCCATCTCTCAAAATTGTCCAGCCGGCATTCCTCTATGGCCGTCGCCAATCCGCTTTTCTGGATGAGCATCCCCGCCCGCCGGGCTTTCATGCAGCCGCATTCCCGCAGGACAAAGGTATTCCGCTTGGGAACCGCGATATATCCCCGATTTTTGCACGCCGGGCAGTCTATCCCCTGGAGGTCCCCCTCCTGGGCGTTATACCGCTCTGCCTCCAAAACCGCCTGCTCCCGGCTTTTTTCAGAATACCGCTCATTCCGCTCCATTTCCGCCTGGTTTCTCCGGTCGATCTCCTGTATAAATGCGCGGCCTTTTTCCCCGTACTCCGCAATAATCGCAGCCCGCAGCTTTTCCACACGGGCCTGCATATACTCAGCACCGGATAACATCCTTTAACCCCCAATCTGTTTTTGCGTTTGTACCGTCCGGCTCCGGGGAAGGCGGCCTGTCGTCCGCGTATTTCCCCTCCAGCACCTTGGCCATATTGGCGTCCCGAACCAGCCAGTCAAAGTCCGCCCGCCAGTTTCTCTCATTCCCGCCGTTCAGAAACCGGCTCTCTCCCGCCATCCGGAACAGCTTCTCAAAATCCTCCAGGGCATACCCCGAGGAATACCTTGCCTTAACCGCTCTTTCTCTGGCGTCCGATACTTTCATGCAGCGGTTCATTTTCGGGCAGAGATCGTTATACAGGTTTACGATTTTCTGATAAGGGATCCCCGGCGCGCGCGCTTCTTCTGCTTCTTCTCTGTTTTCGTTTGTGTTTTTGTCTTTGTTTATGTTTATTATTGTTCCACGTTGCTTACACGTTGCTTCCGCGTTGCTTCCACATTGCTTCCATGTTTCTTCTACTGTTGCTTCCGCTAAAAGCGATTTAACGCGAAATTTTCCCGCTTGCCGTCCCTTTCTTATGATATAATCTATTAACCCTCTTTGTTTTAATTTGTTTTTCGCTACGGCCAGGCCGGATATGGAAAGTCCCGTCAACTGCTGCAACATCAGATTGCTCGCTGTAAACTCGTTCTTCCACATAGTGCTGTTGTTTATGTGCATCAAAGCATGCCATAACACAATCTCGCTTGTGGACAGTTGGTTTGCCAGCAAATAATCGTGAAAAGCATTCAGTTCCGCTATATAGTTCATCTCTTCCCCCGTTTTTCCCATTCTTCCATAAGCGCTGCCAGCTCGGCGGGCGTTTTCGTCTCGATCCCCTGTTCCCGGCATTCCCCTATGAGAAGCTCGATCAGCCGCGACATCTGCGCCGTGTCATACTCCGAAGAGCCATAGTAGGAGATCACGTTCACGTATCCTTCCAGCTTGCTTTCCCCCAGGCTCTGGGCGATCCATCCCAGGCCGTTATGCTCCCAGTGCCGGATATATGCCTCCACGGCGTCCTTCCTTATGGGGTATATGTAGGCGTTGCCTCCGATGTTCTTCACGCTCTCCCGGTAAATCTCTTCTTTGGAAACCCCGGTCTTTTCCGCCAGCCGGTCCATCAGCACCCAGGCATAGGCGTTGGCGTCCAGGCTCCGCCTCTCCCGGTGTTTGGATATGGCCAGGTCCAGGGCCGGGCAGCCATGCAGCTCGTCATAAATCCGCCGCATGGCCCCCACGGCTTTCCCGGCAATTCGGAAGGACGCCATCGTTTCCCCCTCATAGGTCGTCGTCAGGGTCATCCCTTCTGCAAGCACTCTATCCATCCGAATCCCCCTTTTTGTACAGCAGTCTGCTTTCCTCCCAATCCGGGTACTGGCTTTGCAGATATGCCCGGATGCGCCGCCCCATGGCCTCCCGTTCCTCTCTGGTTCCGTTGTCATAGCGGTCATGGCAGTTCCCCGGGCCAAAGCCCGTGCAGAGCGTCACGATATTTTCCGGGATCCCCAGCCCGCCGTGGGCGCGGCTGATATAATGGGCGTTGGGCGCCGCGTTCACGCTGGCCCCGCAGAGCACGCAGCGGCCTTTGTCCCGCTCCCATACTTCCCGCTTCACCCGGGCCGGGATGTCGCATGCCTTAGCCCGTTTGCTTTTCCTGTTTTGCATATTCCTTCTTTCCGCAGCTCATGCACATCGTCTTTCCAAACGTCTTTTGGCTGCTCGCCGCGATCTGCTCCGCCGTATGTCCGCCCATTGCCAAAATTCGTTTTCCGCATACCTCGCAGAAAGGCTCGCTGCCGGGCATGGAGGTGTCGGGTTCCCTCCGGGATGCGGCCCCCGGGCGGCCCGCCGGTTTCTCTTCCTCCGGCAGGTCCTCCCCGGCATAGATGTAAAGCCCCAGCCCATGCCGCGCAATCGCCTTTGTCAGGCTCCGCTGAATGGCCTTGTTCACGTCAAAGCTGGTGACGCTTTCCAGGGGAATGCTCCGGTTGCGGTGATCCATCACCGGCAGATATTCAATGCACTCCTGCCCGCCGATGGTTACCCCGGTCTTGACCCAGCAAGTCCGCCCGTCCGTGTGGTAGCACCACCCCTCCCGGTTTTCATAGATGGTATATGCCGCCTCCGGATACCGCTTTTTTACCTCGCCCCAGGCCCACGCCCAGGAAAGATATGTCAGCCCGTTTTTCTTCTCGGTTTTGTCGTTGACGTTGATGGCGCTCAACGCAGCGAATACGTTCTTTTCTCCGTCCATCAATTCCACCTCAGTTCTTTTTTCAGGTAATAGATTTCCAAAAGATTTTGAAACACGCGGAAATATTTTTCCGTGTCTGTTACAACCCGTTCTTCAAACCCTTCGGTTTCGTCCCGGCCTACCCGCAGGATGCGGCATCGCTTTACCGGGAAGCCATGTTCCTCTGCCAGCTTTCGATAAGCCGCAAGCTGCACAAAATGTTCGTCATATATGGCTTTGCCCGTCTTGAAGTCCAGCAGTTCCATTTCCCCATCCAGTTCGCACAGACAATCCAGCGTTCCTCCAAAGCGCATTTTATCTGATACCAGCGCCCATTCGTTTTTTACTGCGCGTACCTTGTGGCCGCTCGCCCATTCATAGAAGGAGAGAACGGCATTCTCGGCCAAATCCATATTCCCCGGACTATACATCTGTTCGTCCGGCTTCTCCCCGGTGAAATACCCTTCGATCAGCTTGTGTGCGATTGTCCCAACTTCTGCCGCTTCGTCCCGATATTTTGTGCTGTCAATTCCTTCCAGACCCAGGCGGTTTGCCCAGGTCACAAGATATGGTTTGCTCAGAAGCCCGGTAATCGTTGTGGCCCCGGGAACCCGTTTCCCATCCGATGTTTTGTATACGATGTGTGCTTTTGCTGTCTTTCTAAGCGAATCTGCCATTCTTTGTTTTCCCCGCTTTCATGATCTTCTTCAAAAGCCGCGTGGCGCTCTCCGACGTGCTCATGGCGCCGTCCGGCCCGTCCTCCGGCTCCCGCTCATACCCCCACTTTTCGCAGTTCACGATGTAGGGCGGATCCCCTTCATGCGTCATCCTTATTCATTCCCTTCCGGGCCTGTTCATACCAAAATTCTCCATTCTTCCGAGTTGCATCCAGCTCTTCCTCCAAATCCATAATTTTCCCTTCCAGCCTGGCAATAATCTTCATTAACTTTTCTTCGTTCATTTCGTTTTCCTCCATACCGTCACCGGCCTCCCGGTTGTACCGTCAATCCGTATCCCGCAGGGCTCCACTCTTCCTGCCTTTCTCAGCTCGGTCAGCCGCGGAGCCGCAGCGTTGCGCTCATGAAACCCTAATTCCCAGGCGATCTCCCGTGCCGTCATCTCACGGCCATCCAACACCGCCAAAATCTCTCTCTTGCGCGTCTCCCTGTCCATCGCTTCATAGCTTTCCCGCCGTGTCTGCCGGGGAATGTCCATCATTTCTATTCCCTCCCTCTCTTGTATTGTTTTCGTCGGTGTGATATACTGTATTTGTAGTTTGTAGGGATTGGGCCGCGTCAGCGGCTCTTTCTCTATCTTAAAATTTTCATCAGCTTTTCCATGATCCGCTCCGGCAGCTTGTCCGCCAGAAGTGCAATTCCAAAAACGATTGCTGCTGCGGCGGCGATTCCGATGGCTAACTGCATCTCTCTTCCTCCATGAGCATCAGCTCCGCAAGGCCGCATGCAGCAAGGTACTCCTTTTCATGACGGGTTCCCGCATGCACATCCCGCACCCGTTTTTTGAAGGCGGAAAGATCGCTGAACCAGCACCCTGCGCGGACAAAAATATTTCCGTCCTTATCTGCGAAAAAATATGTCTTTCGCTTCTCCCTTCCGATACGGTCAACTGCCATATATCTGCCGTAAGATACGCGTCCCCTTTCAAAGCTGCACCCCTCACCAAAGCTGCATCGCTCGCCAAAGCTGCATCGCTCGCCAAGGCTGCACCCCTCACCAAAGCTGCACCCCTCACCAAAGCTGCACCCATCGCCAAAGCTGCACCACCTGCCAAAGCTGCATCGCTCGCCAAAGCCGCACCACCTGCCAAAGCTGCATCGCTCGCCAAAGCTGCACCCCTCACCAAAGCTGCATCGCTCGCCAAAGCTGCACACCTCGCCAAAGCTGCACCGCTCGCCAAAACTTTTAATCTGCGTATAATCTCCGCTGGGACAGATCAGCCGCCCCAAATCGTCTCTTTTAAACCCTTCCAGGTCTTTTTCTGTATATACCTTCATCCTATCTCCCCTTCTGCCGTTTCCGCTCCCGCAGATAGGCCGTTCTTCTTCCCTGCACATACCCGGCAATCTCCTGGGCCTTTCTCTTCTTTTTCTCCCCCTGCTTGTCCAGTATCCGGGTTAGAAACGCCGTCTTGCTCAGTTTGTTCATGCTCTTTTTTGCCTCTGGCCTTCGCGTTCTTCCCAAGCAGAGTACTCATCCAGCTTTATGAAGATCAGCCCACCAATTTTTACTGCTGGTAGCGGGTCATAGGCTCGGTGCCACAATCTTTCAAAAGTACTTCTTTTCATATCGTATTCAGTTAAAAAATCCGGCAATCTAATTCTCTTCATTTTTCTCTCCAAAATATTTTGTGGTGATGGATTTTGTATTGGCCCTTTATGGCTTAATAAGTACCGCAGTGCCTTCTCTCACATGGCCCCTTATATAACGCTGGCGCATCATGTCTTGGGTTGTGCCTGTCATAATCTCCATAACAGCATTGGCAATAAGTATCTTTTCTTAATCCAGAAATTCTCTCAGCACCTCCTCGGGGGCTTGCCCCTCTCCTACGATGCTTTTTATTCGCATATAGGCATTTATCAAGTGCTGCTTTTCATACCGAATCAAATTCGTTTCAATGATCCCAAAGCTATTTTTATATAGGTTTATGGGGATGTATTTTTCTCCATCTATAAGGATGTAGTCGTCCCGTTTTGGGCAAACGGCTTTATTTTTCAAAGCTTCAAGCATTATGGCTCGAATTATTGCGTTTTTTTCCTTATTTCGTTTTGTAAACATCGGCTTGTCCCCTTTTAGTATTTCGTGATTACAGTAACCATATTTTCTTCTTGCGCTTGGCAATATCGATTTTCATTCTTTCCTCCTTTATCCCTTCGTCAAAGATCTGGATAGTTATCTATCGCGTATTAGGATTCTCGAGGCTGCTGGTGCTATCCAAAGTGTCGATAAAGCTAAAGTTGTTAATTAGATATTACAACAAGAAACTTCGTGTGTCAATGGTTACGCTTACTCCTCAGGCCTTTCTAATGGAGCAATACCTTAAGAATCGCGCTCAAGATAAGGCCGATAAAAAACGCCAGCAGCGATTTGACAATAAGATTGCAATAGCATCGGTACTTATACCACTTATAACTTTTATCCTCGGGCTCTTTGTTGAGCATTGGGCTGGTATTGCTCAATGGTTTCTGTCTCTTTTTTAGCATTTTTGTTTTCTCCTTTGGTTTTAGCCTGAGTCAAAGACTAGTGCAGTAGAAATAACTCATTTGGTGTGACATTCAGTGCTTGAGCTATTCTCACAACATCTTTATCAATTATCGACCTCCTATTGTTAAGCATCGCATTGAAAACGTTCACAGAGTATCCTGCTCTTTCAGCTATTGCTTTTTGTTTGTATCCTTTTTCCCATATAATTCTTTTTGCATTTTTTGCAACAATAGAATCCATTATCTTTCCTCCCTCCACATCAAGTTTCTTATAGTTTTTTATCAAATTTCTTGATATTATTTTGTTGACTATTAAAGGCTTATTTGTTATCCTTTTAAAAAAGGAGTGAATTTTTATGGGAATAGGAAAGAGAATCAAGGAGGCAAGAGATGCTAAACACTGGACTCAAAAAGAACTTGCAGAGCAAATCGGTGTGACCCCTTCTGCAATTACTAATTATGAAAATGAAACTAGCCATCCTAAAGAAGAAATTCTTTATCGCCTTATCAACAAACTATCTGTGGATGCTAATTTTCTTTTTCAAGACTATATTTCCACTATATCGGAAGAAAAAAATTTGTTTTTATTAGACACCATTGAACGCGAAATTATTGAGATATATCGCAAGCTGGCCCCGGAAGCAAAGGACAATGCACGCAAATATATTGGCTATCTGTTGTTCCAGCAGCAAGAGAAAGAAGAAGATGCCGCTCGGGAAGCAGAGAAACAACGCATGCTGGACGAGCTGCGAAAAATCGAAGATCAGGAAGAATTTGAAAAGCTGCTTACGGCCAATTATGCGGCATGGGGTGGCCAGCACGGCACTGTAAAGCTCACCGAAGAGGGTCTGAAAGAATTTATTAAGCTGATAAAAGAGGATCAAAAAAAGTAACTGGAAAATTTTACATAAAGGGGTTTTAATGTATTTTGTTGTATTTCTCCATATATCATTCTTAAAACTATATAGGAGGAACACAATGAACGCTTTAAAATTGTGGTGCAAGGCGCATTCTGTCTATTTCGAGGCAAACAAAGCGGAATCGCTTTTTGAGGGTTTGACCGGTCGGATGAAAGCAAACGGATGGACGCTCATCTATTATGGAGACGGCGGCCCCGGAGATCAAAAACTAGGTGTCCTTGGATTATCCGAGTATACAAAGGAGCTTCGTGCCTTTTCCTGCTCAAGCCCGGTTAAAGTTATTGGCTTAAGAAATACTTTATCGCAAGCTGATAAATTGGATGCCTTAGCCCACGAGATCGGACACATTGAATGCGGCCACGATCTGGGGAATTTAACGGACAGGGATGAAGCGGAGGCGGAGCGTTTTGCCCGTGTGCTTTGTGCAAGGCGGCCTCGCCATGTCGTCCGGTGGTCTGCCGTCATTATCGCTGCTCTCTGTCTTTCCTTTGGCGCAGGTGTGTTGTTTGCAAATCGTTCTGTTGATAACCCATCGGATCTTCCATCCGCCGCGCCAGAAGTCGAAAATGTCCCTGTTTCCAATACGATAGGAAAGGAAACAGAAATTGAAGATAATGCCCAGGCTATCCAGGTTGTTGTGACGACATCCGGGGATAAATACCACCTTCCAAATTGTCAATATGTGAAGGACAAGAAGGATGATAGTCTCCGAACACTTACGATTCAAGAGGCACGGGATGAAGGCAAGGAACCCTGCAAGGTATGTCGGCCAGATGAACTTTTAACGCCAGAGAAATAAGGGCTTTTGCTTGAAAATATTTGTAAAAATATTTGTTTTTCCTATTGACAAATACTTTTATATTTGTTATTATAAGAGTGTCAGGAGGGAATGCTTCATGAAAAGTTATTCATCAAGGGAGGTCATACAAATGCTAAAGGCCGATGGATGGTTTGAAGTAAGCGTGGTTGGAAGCCATCACCAATTCAAGCATCCAACAAAAAAGGGAAGAACAACGGTCAAACATCCTGATAAGGACATCCCGAGAAAAACACTGGACAGCATTGAAAGACAGTCGGGGCTAAAATTCAGATAGCCCCGGCCCCTCTCAATATAGATAGGAGGATCATACTATGAAAAAAGTCGAAAGATATTTTTATCCTGCGATTTTCACTTATGAACCGGGGCAGGAAATTGCGGTCTTGTTTCCCGATTTAGATGTGGCCACCAGCGGGACATCAGACGACGACGCTCTGTTATCAGCGCGGGAACTTTTAGGATGCGCCATCTACGGGCTGGAAGAAGATGGAGAGGATATCCCATCCCCTACGCCGCTTTCTGATATAAAGGCGGCAGAAAATGAACGGGTGGTTCTAGTCGATGTATATATGCCATCCATTCGGCAGGCGCATATAAACCGATCTGTAAACCGGACAGTCACGCTTCCGGCCTGGCTCAATGCCGCTGCATTGGAACGAAATATCAATTTCTCGCAGGTTTTGCAGGATGCCTTAAAAGACCAACTGCACATCCGGCAATAAAATCAATAAAAAAGGCCCCCAGGCGTTGCCGCGCCTATTGAGGGCCAATACACAAATACCATCACCACAACGGCTCTTTGTGCGCTTTTATTTTACCACAAAGAGCCTCCCGGTGCAAGAAGGAGGCTTTTCAATTATGGCAAGGTATAAGAAAAGAAACGATGGGCGGTATGCTCGCCAGTTTAAGGTAGGTTATCAGCCTGACGGCAGGCCGAAGTATAAAACAATCTATGCAAAAACCCGGGCAGAGCTTGACAAAAAATGTGCCGAATTTTTATCTTTAAAAAATCGAGGTGTCGTTCTTGCAGATGCCAACATATCGCTCGAAGTTTGGGCGGAACAGTGGTTGAGATCCTATAAGGGGAATTACTCGTATAATACCTATGTTATGTATGAACTTTGCCAAATAAAAAGAGGGGCCTCATAGCCCCTCTCTATTATTTAACACTTTCTACAGATTCTTCAATCTGTATGCACAAAGTTTGATTTGTATTCTCTATCCTACTATTTCGTGACTCAACCACACCGCCTATCCAAAAAACGACTGTAGCGATAATTAACAAAATAAAAATTGCATTAGATATGATCAATGGTCTCAGTGGATTCCCTTTATTAACTAGTTTGTTTATATAATAAAACAAACCGAACAAAATATTTACCAATACCAGTCCTATAACTAAAGCAATAAGTATCGTACGGTATATACTTACTTGAGCAATATTATTGAAAACAGACGTTGAATATACAATACCACCCGTAAAGGCTAAGACGACAGCCGCAAATATCCCAAGAATAGTAATATATTCTTTTTGAGAATTATGAAGATCATGTTTTACGTTCTTTACATCTTCTAGCAAGCCATGTTGTTTCTGTATCAAATCAGATTGGATAGCGTTTACTTGAGTCTTTAAATCGGTTATTTCTTCTGCCCCAGCCCAATGGCGATCCTCTGCATTAGAAAAATTGATTCGTGCAATATCCAAACTCACATGATCGTATAGCTTCCGTATACTATCACTTATATCAATAAGTGTTCCTTCTTCATCTCTATTAAGTGCCTGATATCCCTTCCTAACTACCGAAAGATTCTGTCCCAAAATTTCAATGCTGCCCGGGAAATTCCCTTGTTGAATTTGTGTTAATACAGTAAAGATATCAGAATAGTAATGTCGGAAGCCATCTTTTTGATCTGGTACATGATATAAAGCTTCAAGACGTTTGTATATTTTCGCACGATATGTTTTGTCGCCCAGTTCTATCTGTGACTTGGCCAATTCCAACAGAATATTACGAAACTCTTGGCGCTGTATATCCTCTCGCGTAGTATCCATCAACCAAGCTCCTTAATTCGATTTTTAGGGATTACCTTATAGCTCCCCCTTCCGTCCTGATATGTCTCTGCCCACGCCCCGTCAGCTCTATGCGTTTCTTTTACCAAATCCCAAGGATCTAAAATTCTTTTGGATTCAACAATATGATCCACTATCCTACGATCCTGTTCATTCATTTCGATTGTAGGCTTATTCGAAACCGAGATAGGCATTGCTCCAAAACCACAGAACGTATAATAAACGTTTGGAACAACCGGCCCAAATTGCCATGCTTGAATATCATCCGCGAAAGCAATTCGGTCATTTTTAAGAAACTCCCTTTGTATATAATAAAGTATTTTCTGTAACTGCAGGTTACTTATAGGCTGCCCTTCGGTTATGCACTTATAAACTATATATTTAGACAAATCAACTGCAGAATAGCACATACCAATTCCTCCTTTTTTATATATTACCACAAAAAAAGAGGGGCCTCATAGCCCCTCTTTTTCCATCTTGTCGTCCAGCGTATCAATGCGGTGGGTATTGCTCTTGGCCCGATCCTCCACCGCCTGCATCCGCTCCACCAAGTTGTTGTGTTTCTCCACCTTTTTCTCCAGCTGCTGCAAGCGGAAATTAGTCAATCGGGCGGATGCCAGGATCCCGCCCAGCGATCCCGCCATAGACCCCACCAGCGCCAGCAGCGCCGCGAATACTTCGTTGCTCATCCCCTTACTCCTTCGGCTTTTCATAGGTCAATGCCTGGGCGCTGTCCTTGATTCCTTTGGTGGTTGGGTCGATCAGCGCGTTATACAGGCTCACCAGCACCAATCCCACCACATAGGGATTGGATACCGCATCCAGCAATACTCGTCCCAGCGCAGCCCAGGTCGTGATATCCGCCGCCGTTAAGCCAAAATATGCCAGGATGGGTGCCCCAATGCTGATAAGCACGGATACCCAAAAGCTCCAGTTCTTCATTCGCACTTTTAAATTCATTCCTCTTTCCTCCTTTTACCCTTCCCACTTGCCGCCCAGTTTTGTGACGGTATTCTTCCCGGCCTTGCCGTCCACGGCCAGCCCTGCCGCCTTCTGGAAGCTCTTAACCGCGCTCTCGGTATTCTTCCCAAACTCGCCGTCCGCTCCCGTGCCGCCGCAGGAATACCCTTTAGCAATCAGCGCGCTTTGCAGTGCTTTCACATCCGCCCCCTTCATTAAAGGGCTGGTTTTCTTGAGAATCCGGCTCACACTCCATGTTGTTCCGGCGGCTTTCCATTCGCCGCCCAGGGCCTGGGTTGTCTTTTCCCCCACAATCCCGTCCGCCGTCAGTCCGGCTGCCTTCTGGAATGCCTCCACGGCCTTTTGGGTATTGCTTCCGAACTCGCCGTCTGCCCCGGTACTCCCGCAGGAATAACCTTTCGCAATCAGCGCAGCCTGCACATCTTTCACGTCCTCTCCCGTCATGAGGGGACTGGTCTTTTTCAGCAAACGCCCTACGGTGAAGGAAGCCGGGGCGTCCCCGGCAATCCGGGTCAGATCGCTCCGGCTGCTGATATATCCATCCTTCCCGTCATAGTCGATCTTGTACCACCCCGATGCGCTCACGCCCTCCAAAAGAAAACTATCCCCTTTGTGGGCCACGCCCAAAATCGCCGTTTCCGTGTTGTCCCCGGCCCGCACGTTCACCGAGCCCCCCAGAACCTCCACCATGCCGCCCTCCGGGGAAGCTCCTTCAATTTCCTCCCGGAAAAGCTCCGGCCGCCCATAGGCGTTCCAATAGCCGCTCCCGCTGGCATTCAGGCTCCGTTTGACCACACCGTCATCCCGCCCCTTGGCTTCGATGACGTTCAGACTATCATCCACGATATATCCGATGTGATAGGCTTTTCCCTTATCCTTGCCCGTCTGGTATACCCGGAACACCCAGTCGCCTTTTTTCAGTTCACTCCGGGACAATACCTGGCACTTGCTCTTCAGCCCATTCGCCGTCGTGTCCCCCGGAATCCATTTCTTTACATCATATAAATAGTAGGTGGCCAGTCCGCCGCAGTCAAAGGCCCGCAGCTTCTCTCCATAGCCCGCTTTCACCTGCTTTTTCCAAAAGGCAATGGCCCGGTTGGCGTTGTCCGTGCTGGTTTCCCGCTCCCGTATCCACGCTTCCGAAATCCTCGTGTGATCCTGCCCCTGGCCACCCCACACATAGATGCTGTGGTTGGCCGCCTGTTCTTCCAGATACGCGATAAAGTCATTTAGTTTGCCCATCTTCTTTTCCTCCTTCTTTCGTATATGCTAAGTCAAGTTCTTCGCAAATGTATCTCACGACACTTTCCACGTCGCAAAATACCCTTGTTGGATGTTGTTCATCTGCTGACTGCACGATTTTCGCCTGTTTTTCATCCAGAGACAGGTGGACGGCCTGATTCGTTTTCCCATAGTAGGCGGCATATACCGAATAAAAACCTGGCAGGCCGCTGGGGGAAATCATAAAAGACGCGCCGCGCGCAATGATCTCCTGCATCAGCAGCGACATACATTCCAGTGATATCATTTTCCGCCTCCTGAAATCTCCTGCATTTCCTCTTCGGTGATCCATCCCTTTGCCACGGCATTTTCCAGTTGTTCTGTTCCAATAGACTTATCGCGATACAATCGGTTCAGCGTCTCAAACATCTTTCTCACCCTCCCAGTGCGGAAATGACCAGCATGTCCACCGTCTCCCGCAATATCTCCAGCTCGCTCCTGCCCGGGGCCGGGGCCGCCGGTTTCTCTGCCTCCGGAATCTCCTCCAGGGCCTCCCCCGTCCAGCGGTAGTTCGCCCGCCCGTATTCGTCCCGGATATCCTTTGCCAGATAGTGGCTTTGGGCGTGAACATATACGTCCCCGCTTCCCTTGTCGATCAGCACCGCCCCCTCTCCCGGCTGCTCAAAGGCGTCTGAAAAGATTCGCGTCACTTCCCCCGCCGGGTTTGTTTCCATATATACTTTCCATTGGTATCCTTCCATTTCCTCACCCCATCTCTGCGTTCAGCACAATTCCTGAAACCTGCACCACGCACGGCCGGTTGGCCGTCACGTCCGGCGCCGTCGTCGTCAAATACAGCGCTGCTCCCGACGACTGCGATGCAGACAGGCTCAGCGTCTGCTCATAGATCACGTCGTGGTCCACCGGACGCACCGTCGTATCGTTCACATTTCCGCCCAGCGTCGGCGTTGTCCGCAGGGGCACCGGCGGCACATAGGAAGCATACGCCAATCCGGCGGTAGCATAACCCGGGCAGAATACCGTCCCCGTCACCTGGTAATACCGCATGCACGCCAATAATTCTTCTCCATAACCGCGCGGCACGAACGGCGTCGCCTCTTCCCCGATCTCCAACTTGACCCAGTTGAATGTGACCGTGCCTGCGGATGACAGCAGAGGAATCGAAAACACGTTTCCGCTCAGGGATAGCGCCTGGCTGGTCACAACGCCATTTTTGCTGTAGGAGAGAGTCAGGCTCTTTCCGTTCATCTGCGCCAGATCCGCCTCTTCAAAGCGATACGACATAAAGGCCGCCCCGTCGGATTCCACGTGCATCCCATCCGCCGCCTTGGTCACGGTGATATTTCCTCCCGTGCTGTCCGCGTTCGCCCAGACCCGCCACCGATCCGCCGTGTACTGCCCCGCGCCGTATCCCGTCCGCGCAAACGTGAAGCTCTCCCCTCTCTGCCATACCGCAACCCCCCCGTTGATTAGGAGGTTCGGGTTGGAGAGGGTGGATACCTTTTCCTCGGTATCCGCCATGCTATCCTCTAAGGCCGTGATTTTGTCCTGATACCAGGCTGCGGTTTCCCCGCCCAATTTTTCCGAATTATCTACAATCCCGTTATTATTGGTATCATAGACCTCCTTTTTCATAACGCTGCCCATCAGTCCTTCGACTTCTTGTAAGGCTTCATCCAATGCCAGATATTCATTAGATGAAAGAATGGCATCGTCATTCATCCCTTCTTCGATCATCAGCCGGGGGCCTAAAATCCGCGCATTTTTTCCATCAGCAAAAGAAATCCGCACCTCTGTATTCCGAATTTCGCCGGTTTCTGCACAGGATTGGCTCGTCATTTCCACAAGTATTTCCCCTTCGGCCTCATTTTCTATAGCTGCGGGAAGGTACTCCTCCAGTCCAGAGGGCTTTTTGAAATAAAAAGTGACGGTCGCTCCCGATAGGTCTATAGGAACCCCGCCACTCAACAGGCGCATATACACGCGTCTTCCCAAACTTTCCCCCTGAACCAGCAACATAGGGGGCGGCATCTTGCCATTGTGCTGCCATGCCTCCAGTGATATTCTTTTTTCGATCATATTGCCTCCTTATCCGATATCCTCGCCCACAAGGATATATTTCTGCCGCGTACTGTCATACTCCCAGGAGCAAAGCTTGTTTTTGAACGTTAACTGTCCGGCTACGCTTGCATTTGTGGTATCAATCCCTATATAAGTTATGCCCGTTGTCGGGTCTCCATCTTCTTGCCCATATAAGACAAAAGTTCCAAGCGGACTAAGCATTGCCCTTACTTTATCCTTATTTATGACGCGCAGGCCACTCTCACGCAAGCTCATACTATAGTTGCTGTCATCATTCTTCAGGATAAAAGACCCTTCATTCAGATCCATGGCCAGGCCTCCCGCCAAGCTAGTAAGGATTCCTCCACGAATAACGCTTGCCGCCATATTCCCCACAGTAATCAAATCCGCGTTGATCGCCCCGTCCATCGTCAGCGCGATTTTATCATAAGGTCCCTCATATCCGCTGTCCGAAAATCCCAGTCCGCCCAGATTCCACCGCCACACGTTTTTGGCGGTTTCCACGTCATCGGTATCCATAATCAGAATTTCCGTTGGTTTTCCGTTTGTGTCCGTATTTATGACTACATGACCGCCGCGATTTCCGGTAATGAGCTGGGTTGCATTTGCTATCTGCCCCGGGATTTTATTTTCTGCCGCATTAGTATTCTGCGTAAAGCCCGCGTATGCGTTTACAAAGTTCGATCTCGTCTCCCCAATGCTTATGGAATCATATCTCTCCATCAGAACATCATACACGGTCGCTATGACCTTCGCCTTTTGATTCACCTGAAGCGCGGGAAATTTTACGGTTACCGTATCGCAGAGGCGCACTTCTTCCAGGGGAGCAATGTTTCTATATTCCTCCGTTTTTCTAAGGTCTATGAAAGAAACGTTGAGGATTATCTTGGGGATGCCAATCGCATTGTTCTCTATATACGCTTCCCCCAGCTCGGCAAGTTTTTGTGTGTCCGCTTCTTCCTGTTGGTCAAAATTACTGGAAAAATCAACAAGCAGCGCCTTCTTTCTTGGAAAAATTCCGGCGTTGGGTGCATCCAGATATTTTTCCGGAAGATAAGTGTATACATCCTCCCCGTTCACATTTCTTTTCACATAGGGAATGATGGAAGTGTAGGTGCTTTCGATATTTTCTTCCTGGGATACATCTGTCAGGTTTTTCCCATACTCGATGGAAGCGCCCCGATCTTCTCCCCGGTGCTGCCATAAGGTCACATCGAAGTTGTCAAATTCGTATTCCCCGCCGAATGTATCCAGAAATGACCCTTCTTTTCCTCCCAGACAGGCGCGGATGCTGCACGGCTCCCCAATGGATACTTCTCCGGTGGCGTTCATGTCTGTATGCGGTGTAAAGGGCGTCGGAAAAACTGCATCCGAAAAAAGGTTCTCCAGCATGGAGAGAACCGTCCCCTTTGCCGAGAACCCCAAAACCATGTTTCCGGCCAGTTCATAGCTTATATGCTCTGCATATGCCGTGATGTTTCCGTTCATAGGCCGTGTGATCCGGTAAATCCGGAAAATCTGCGGGTCGCTATGGGAATTTGGTTTCGCTTTGATGTACTGTCCGCGCGCAATTTTATCAAAGTGCATGCCGTCCATAGGATAGGCCATTTCCAATTCAAAGGCCCCGTTTCTTTCCTCTGTCACCACGCAGAAGATGGCGTCCGTTAAAGTTCCGATTCCATCGGATGCAAATTCGGTTTCCGTGTTTTCATAAAGTATGGGTGTCATAGTGTCCTCCATCTTGGCTTTATTTCGATTTTCGCAGCGTTTCCCGTGACTTCCAGAGAATTGCTTCCGGGCCCAAAAACAGGATATCCCTCCCCTTGTTTTTTGGCATTCCAATTCTCGCTTCCTTTAAAAGTGTTCTTCGTCATACTGTCCAGTTCAATGTATCCATCCACGCCTTTCAATTCCCAGGTTTGCCCGTTCACCGCCAGGGCCATATCTCCCTCTCCCGTGATCCTTATATT
>ENA-UOJV01001949-UOJV01001949.1-human-gut-metagenome-genome-assembly--contig:-C82-NODE-1949-length-19455-cov-10.907113_pt1 | contig 19455 bp, 14 predicted proteins | sample MGYA00242356_ERZ723903 | MGnify/ENA metagenome assembly ERZ723903
GACCTCCAGCGTGACAGGCTGGCGTGCTAACCGACTGCACCACCGGGCCAGATAATGGTGGGAACAACAGGGCTCGAACCTGTGACCCCATGCTTGTAAGGCATGTGCTCTCCCAGCTGAGCTATGCTCCCCTGCGTCCTTCTGAGTGGCGATCACTCATCAGCGACGGGTCTTATTATACACGCAGGCTCCCATTTTGTCAAGCACTTTTTTCGATTTTTTTCAAGTTTCTTCAAATCTCTTTCAGGAGGTCCGAGATCTCCTCCGGCGTGAAGGTATAGACCTGATCGCAGAACTGGCACTCGAGATTGATGGGCTTCCCTTCCGCGACGATCTCCTCGAGGTCCTTGCGGCCGATGGCAATGAGCGTCGAGGTCACGCGCTCGCGCGAGCAGTAGCAGCGGTAGCTCACCGGCGTATTCTCGAGGAACTCCAGCTCGAAGCCGTCCAGCACGCGGCGCAGCATAGCCTCCGGCGTCAGCCCCTCGGACAGCATGGGCGTCACGGCGCCTGCGGCGCGGATACCGGCCTCGAGCCGGTCTATGAGGGCGTCCGGCGCATCCGGCAGCAGCTGGATGAGATAGCCGCCCGCCACGCTGACCGTCTGGTCGCGGCCGACGAGCACACCGAGCGCACAGGCCGTCGGCGTCTGCTCGCTCTGGGCAAAGTATGCCGTCACATCATCGCCGATCTCGCCGGAGACGAGCGCGACGGAGCCGACATAGGGTTCCTTCATCTGCAGGTCGCGGATGACCGTGAGCATGCCGTCCGTGCCGACGGCAGCGCCGACATCCAGCTTGCCCGCATACTTCTCCAGCAGCGTGATGCCGGGATTCTGCACATAGCCGCGGACATTGCCCTCGGCATCCGAAACAGCCAGCAGCGTCCCAAGCGGGCCGCCGCCCTTGATCTGCAGCGTCAGCGTGCCGTTTTCGACCTTCTGCATGTTGCCCATCATCGAGGCAGCCGTCAGAACGCGGCCGAGCGCGGCTGTGGCCGTGGGCGTGGTGTGGTGGATCTGGCGGGCGCGCTCCGCGATCCCCGTGGAGCAGATGGCCGTCGCCTTCAGAAAGCCATCCTTCGTGATGGCGCGAACAATATGATCCTGCATTGCAGTTACTCCTTCCATGCGGCAAAATACATGCGCTGCTCGTCCGGACCGGGCGGCGTCAGCGTGCGGTCGCCGAAGCACTCTACACGCGCAAAGCCCGCCTCGCGGAGCCACTGCTCCAGCGTGTCCGGGTCATAGGCATATTCACAGTGCTGCTCAAAGCTGCGCGCCCACAGTGCACCCCTGCGGCGGAACAGATCGATGCCATAGTAGCAGCAGTTCTCTTCTTCGTCAAATTCCGCGCGCCAGACGCAGTAGGACTCGTTATTCTCATCGAGGAAGACCTGCCCGTCCAGCCCGCGCAGCTTTTGTGGCGTGTTGATGTCGAAAAAGAACATGCCGCCGGGCCGCAGCGCGCGCCAGACACGGTGAAATGTCTTGCGGCAGTCCTCCGGCTCCGTCAGATAGTTCAGGCTGTCCAGGAGGCACACAATGGCCTCCACAGGCTCCGGCAGGGTCAGGCGCTGCATGGGCTGGCAAATGAAGAACGGCGGGTTTTCCGCCATGGCTGCAGCCTTCTGTGCGGCGGCCGTCAGCATTTCCTCGGAAATATCCGCACCGATGACGCGATAGCCGCGCTCCGCCAACAGCACGGACATAGAGCCGGTGCCGCAGGCAAGGTCCAGCACGGTCTTTGGCGAATGCCCCGCGCGCTGCAGGACGGTCTCGAAAAACTGCAGCACGGCGGCATAGTCCACATCGGTCGTCAGCCCGTCATACGCGCCCGCGAGCGTTTCATAGGGTTCCCTTGCTTCGGGGCTCATTTCTTTTCCTCTGCATCGACTTTTGCAAAAGCGCGCTCATAGCCGCCCGTACCGCCCGTCAGGCAGCGGTTCACGCGGCTGATGGTTGCGGAGCTGGCGCTCGTCTCGGCGAGGATGTCGCTGTAGATCATGCCGCGATCGAGCATGCGGGCGACCTCATAGCGCTGCTCCATGGCCTTCAGCTCCGGCTGTGTGCACAGGTCGACGAGAAAATCATAGCAGTCATCGAGCGAATCCAGCGCGGTGATCGCGCGATACAGCTCGCTGTTTTTATCTGAGCGTTTGTTCCTGCTGTCCATGGGATAACACCTCCGGATATTTGGATATCTTTATTTTAACACACTATATTGTGAAAGTAAACCGCATTCTGCGGATATTTACGGCAAATTACGCAGAAATCTCCCCCGGTGCTTTGCGCCGGGGGAGATCAGAGCGTTTTTTACTTGTTGAAGATCTTGAAGATCTCGTCGATATCGTTGATGTCCGAAGCGGCATCTGCGGGAATGCTCTGCTGCTTGCTGCCCGCGGCCGGCTTCGAGGAGGAATAGATTCCCTTCGACTCCGGCTTCTTCTCGTCAAAGCCGGTTGCGATGACCGTCACGCGCATCTCGTCCTCGAAGTCCTCGGAGAACGTCGCACCGAAGATGATGTTCGCCTCGGGGTTCGCAGCTTCCATAACGATGTTCGCGGCAGTCTCGACGTCGTCGAGGCCGAGGTCCGCAGCGCCCGTCACGTTGATCAGAACGCCCGTTGCACCGTTGATGGAGGTCTCCAGCAGGGGGCTGGCGACGGCGGCCATGGCGGCCTGCTCAGCCTTCTCGCGGCCGGAGGCGATGCCGACACCCATGTGCGCGCGGCCCGCGTTCTTCATGATGGAGGAAACGTCCGCAAAGTCGAGGTTGATGATGACGCGGTCGGAGTAGCCGACGAGCTCGGAGATGGAGGTCACGGCCTGCTTCAGCACATCGTCTGCGATGCCGAATGCGTTGGCGAACGTGATCTTCTGATCCGTAACGTACTTCAGACGGTCGTTCGGGATGATGATGAGGGAGTCGACCTTATCGGACAGGGCGGCGATTCCGGCCTCTGCCTGCTTCATGCGGTTTGCACCCTCGAACTTGAAGGGCTTCGTCACGACACCGACGGTCAGGATGCCGGCCTCATGTGCGAGATCCGCAATGATCGGGGCTGCGCCCGTGCCGGTGCCACCGCCCATACCGGCGGTGATGAAGACCATGTCTGCGCCCTCAAGGCACTTGGAGATGGCCGCGCGGCTCTCCTCGGCGGACTTCTTGCCGATGTCGGGCTTGGAGCCTGCGCCCATGCCGCCCGTCAGCTTCTCACCGATCTGCAGCTTGTTATCGCACTTGGACTTATTGAGATCCTGACGATCCGTGTTCACAACGACGAATTCGACTCCGCCGATGCCGCTGGTGATCATCCGGTTGACAACGTTGTTGCCGGCGCCGCCGACACCGATCACTTTGATATTTACGACCTTATCTGTGTAAGTTTCAGACATTGACAATCTCCTCCTATGTATCCACTGTTCGGGCGCGGCGCGCCGTACATAATATATGCAGATTTATACCGTTTTATTTTATCGTGGAATGGTCCGCAGGTCAATAGACTTTCTCGGATTTCAGAAAATAATTTACATTTTCCGTATCGTTTTCACTGCTTCGGGGTGAATCTGGCCTCGCTTCCCTCGCTGAACGACAGATCGATCGTGCCGGTCTGGTAATCCGCGAGGCTTTCGAGCACCTTTTCAAGATAGGCCAGCTTATAGGGGAGATTCTCGGAATTCCCCAACTTGACCTCGTACTGATCGCCGTACCAGAACGAGAGCTCATAGGAGCTCGGCACGGCGACGGACGCGGCCTTTTTCGTAAGCCCGGCCTCCTCGAGCGCCTGCAGCAGCGCGCACAGCGCGTCGTGCTGGCCCTGCGCGGCGACGTCGTCTTCCCCGGCGACCTTGAGCTGCTGACCGACGACCGGGTCGGCGAGCTGCAGGCCCGTCACGGCGATGTGGCCGCGCGCGGCGGTCTCGTCGATCTTTTCCGTGATCTTGCCGTCCGCCGTGATAAGATAGGAAGCACCGTCCGCGCCCTGCGCCGCATAGGTGACGTCATATTCCGTCACGGTCAGCTCCAGCGTGTCCGGCAGGCGGCGCGTGACCTGCACCGTGCTGACATAGGGCAGCTCCGCCATGATATTCCCGGCGATGCGCGCACGGGAGAGCGTGAGCAGGTTGTCGCCCTGAGCCACGCCGCAGGCGGCGCGGATCTCGTCGGCAGTATAATATGCCGAGCCCGTCACCTCCACGGAGCGCACGCGGAAGAACAGCACCATGCTCAGCACGACGGCAGCGACGACCGCCGCCATGATGAGAATACGCTTCCAGACGCCGGGATTGATCCGGCGGCGCGTGCGGTGCCGCGCGCGCTTGCGCTGCTTCTGGCGCAGCTCCTCCAGATGCGCCTGCTCTCGCCGCTGGTCACGGCGCTGCTGCGCAGCCTGTGCTGCGCGGGAATTTCGCTCCGGCGGCCTGCGCCGCGGCTCGTTTTTCTCGTGTTCCATGGTGTCCACCCCTCCGTGGGTCTTGTCAGCGTTCTGTAATGTCCGCGCCGCAGGCACGCAGCGTCGGAACGAGCTCCGCATAGCCGCGCTTCAGGTGCGCAGTCCCGGCAAGCTCGCTCTCGCCGCGGGCGCAGAGCGCTCCGATGACCATCGCGGCCCCGCCGCGCAGGTCCGTTGCTGTCATGCTTGCACCGTGCAGCTCCCGCACGCCCGTCACAACGGCGTAGCGCCGTGCGGCATGGATGTGCGCACCAAGCGCCCGCAGGGCCGGGACATGGCGGAAGCGGTCCTCAAACAGATTTTCTTCAAATACCGTCACGCCCTCCGCAACGGCCATGGCGGCCATCAGGGGCGCCTGCGCATCCGTCGGAAAGCCGTCATACGGCGCGGTGCGGATCGGCCCCGCCGCCCGCAGGCGGCTGCACCGCAGGCGGAGCATGCCGTTTTGCTGCGTGAGCGTGCAGCCCGCATGCTCGAATGCGGCCAGAACGGCCGTCAGATGCTCCGGCCGGACATTCGTGAGCGTCACGTCGCCGCGCGTTGCGGCAGCCGCGGCCAGATACGTCGCCGCCTCCATGCGGTCCGGCAGGACCGTGTGGCATGCGCCGGTGAGCGGAACGCCGCCGCGGATGCGCAGCAGGCTTCCCTCGCCGCGGATGTCTGCGCCGCAGGCGCGCAGGAAGGCGATCAGGTCGCCGATCTCCGGCTCACGCGCGGCGTTGCACAGCGTCAGCGTGCCCCGGCAGCCGAGCGCCGCAAGAATGAGATTCTCCGTTGCGCCGACGCTTGGAAGCGGCAGCGCGACCGTGCAGCCGTGAAGGCCGTCGGTCCGGGCCGAAATATGCTCGCCGTCAAGCGTGATCTCCGCACCCATCCGGCGCAGGCCGCGCAGGTGCAGATCGATCGGCCGCGCGCCGAGCACGCAGCCGCCGGGCAGGCTCAGCTCCGCCGTGCCGAAGCGCGCGAGCAGCGGCCCGAGGAACAGGACGGCAGCGCGCATTTTCCGCATGAGTTCTGCCGGAATATCTGACCGGCATGCGGAGCCGGCATCGACTGCAACGATCCCGCCGTGCTGCTCCACCGCGCAGCCGAGGTGGCGCAGAATGGCGCAGGCAGCCGTGACGTCGGAAATATCCGGGCAATCGTGAAGCTCGCAGCGCGCGCCGGTCGCCAGCGTGGCGGCCAGCAGCGGCAGCGCGGCATTTTTTGCGCCGTGCAGCGCAATGCGACCGTGCAGCGGCGTTCCGCCGCGGATGCAGAATATGTCCATGACCGACCTCCGGATGGGAAGATGCCCCATCCTATGCGGCGGTCAGGATTTGTGTGTTTTAGCCAGATTCAGAATGATATCACAGATGCGGGACGCGGAATCGACGACCGCCAGCTCCTGCAGCGCCCTGCGCATGGCAGCGCGGCGCGGGGCGTCGGCCAGCAGCTCCTGCGTCGTGCGGAACAGCAGCTCGCCGTCGCAGTGGTTCTCATGCAGTACGACGGCCGCGCCGTGCTGCTCGAGGATGCGGGCGTTTTTCTCCTGATGATCGTTCGTCACATTCGGCGACGGGACGATGATGCACGGCGTGCCCGCTGCGGCGATCTCGTTGAGTGTCGAGGCTCCGGCGCGGCTGATGACCACATCGGCCGCCGCCATAAGCTCCGGCATGTTATAGATATATTCCTGCATCGTGATGAGCGGGTGCTTTTCCAGCTCGACTCCCTGCTCCTTCACATAGTCCGGCATCCAGCGCCAGCCGAACGAGCCGGTCGCATGGATATGCCGCCAGCAGTCCTGCTCGCATTCGAGCTTCATGAACTGCGCGATCTTCTTGTTCATTTCGCGCGCGCCGAGACTGCCCCAGGCAGAGACGATCATCGGCGTCTTCTCGTCGAGGCCGAGAGCGCGGCGGGCGTCGGCGCGGCGGGTGAAGACGAACTCCTCCCGTACGGGCATACCGACCGCGATAACACGGGACGGGTCGCGGTAGGCCGAGCGGCTGTCCGCGAAGCTCACAAGGATGCGGTCGACCTTATCGGCCACCATTTTTGTGGCGAGGCCCGGCACGGCGTTTGACTCGTGCACGGCCGTGGGAATGCCGAGGCGCGCGCCCTCGTGGAGCATCGGATAGCTGGCATAGCCGCCCGTGCCGAGGATGACGTCCGGCTGGAAATCGCGGATGATGCGGTCCGCCTTTTTCAGTGCGCGGCGGATGGAGAGCGCAGCCCTGACGTTATGCCGGATGGCGCTCGGCTTCAGGCTGCGCATATAGCTGGAGATCTGCAGCGTTTCGAGCCGGAAGCCCTCGCGCGGGACCAGAGTGGCCTCCATGCCGTCCTCCGCGCCGACAAACAGGATCTCGCTGTCCGGACGGCGCTCGAGCAGCACGCGCGCAACGGCAAGGGCGGGATTGATGTGTCCGCCCGTTCCGCCGCAGGTGAATACGGCCTTCATGGGCCTGCCTCCTTTGACTTATCTGGGACTTTGGGTAATGCTGCGCGACACATTCAGCACGATGCCGTTTTCGGCGAGCTGCATGATGAGCGCGGTTCCGCCATAGGAGAAGAACGGCAGCGAAATGCCCGTGGAGGGCAGAAGATTCGTCACAACGGCGACGTTCAGGACCACCTGCAGGGCCAGAAGCGTCGTCAGGCCTGCGGCCAGCAGCATGGAGAAGCGGTCGCGCGCATGCATGGCAATCCAGTAGCCGCGGATGATGAGCAGAGCGAACAGGACGAGGATGCCGATGGCTCCTACAAAGCCCAGCTCCTCGCACGCAATGGCGAAGATATAGTCGTTATGCTCCTCCGGCAGGTAGAGATACTTCTGGCGGCCGCGGCCGAAGCCGAGGCCCAGCAGGCCGCCGGAGCCGATGGCATACTGCGACTGCAGCACCTGCAGGCCCTTGTCGAGCGGGTCGTTCTCCGGGTGCAGCCATGCGCTGATGCGTCCGCCGGTGTAGCCCTTCGTCAGAAGATAAACAGCAACGAGCAGGCAGCCCAGAATAACAAGACCGACCAAATACTTCCAGTCCGTACCGCCGAGCGTCATGAGGATAAAGCCGAGTGCCAGAATGATGAGCGTCGCAGACATGTGCGGTTCGAGGTAGAGCAGCACGGCGATGATGCCGAGGATCACGACATAGGGCGCCACACCGTAGCGGATCGTCTTCATATCCCGCGTGTGCGCCGCCATAATGGCCGCAAACGAGCAGATGACGCCGAATTTTGCAATCTCGGACGGCTGGAAGCTCACGAAGCCGAAGTCGAGCCAGCGCGTCGCGCCGCCGCTCTCCGTGCCGATGAACGGCACGAGGACCAGCAGGCCGATGGACGCAGCCAGGATCAGGAGCGACAGCTTCTGATACCATTCATATGGCACGCGGCTGATGAGCCACATCACACCGATGCCCATCACGGCAAAAATGAGCTGATTCACGAAGACTGAGGCTGCGTTTTTCGTCTCGTAATAAGCGCGGGCATAGCTTGCGGAGAACAGCACCAGCAGACCGATGGCCACCAGCAGCAGCGTCAGCAGCAGGTACGGCAGGTCAATGACGCCGAGATCGCTCTCCACAACACGCACCGCGCTCTTTTTTAGTTGCTTTTCTCTGTGGGACATGGCCGCACCTCCTCTCCGCAGGATAGCGTGCAGAAATCAGATCAGAACCAGATGCGCACGCCGAACCAGGCGATCACGCACATGATCACGGTGACGGAGACGAAGACCACCCAGATCTTTTTCTCCGACCAGCCGCACATTTCAAAATGATGATGGATCGGGGCCATCTTGAAGATGCGCTTGCCATGCGTCAGCTTGAAGTAGCTCACCTGCAGGATATCGGACAGCGTCTCAATGATGTAGATGAGGCCCACGAACAGCAGCACGAGCGGCATATCGAGCGCATAGGCAAGGCCGCACACCGCGCCGCCGAGATACAGCGAGCCGGTATCTCCCATAAATGTCTTGGCGGGATAGAAATTATAGAACAGGAAGCCGCCGAGCGCGCCGACAAGCGTCGCCGGGAACGTGGCAAGGCCCCACTGCTTTGCCGTCATGGACACGAGCGTGAAGAACAGCATCACGGGAAGCGTCACGCCCGTGGCAAGGCCGTCGATGCCGTCCGTCAGGTTGACGGCGTTGACGCAGCCGACGATGATGAACACGGACAGCGCCAGATAGACCAGCGGCGGGATGTGGACGAGCGGTTCCCGGACAAACGGGACATAGAGATCATACGTCAGGGCATTCGTAAAATGCATGCCGGCAAGGAACAGGCAGGCCGCCAGCACCTGCAGAACGAGCTTCTGCAGGCCCGTCAGGCCGAGATTGCGCTTTTTCTTCACCTTGATGAAGTCATCGGCAAAGCCGATCAGGCCGAACATCAGCGCCAGCGCCAGCACAAGCAGGTGCTTATAGTCGCCGGTCTCGCGCATGGCATGCCAGCCGGTGACGATGCACAAAAGCGACGACAGAATAAAGACGATGCCGCCCATGGTCGGCGTGCCCGCCTTGCCCTGATGCCACTTCGGGCCGACTTCCCGGATGGACTGGCCCGCCTTCAGCGCGCGCAGCGCCGGGACGAGCACCCGGCCGAGCAGCAGCGCCAGGACAAAGCCGCCCAGCACCGAAACAAGGATCCAGATCAGCGTAGGTTCCATTTTTTATTCCCCCATATGTTCTTTCGTTTTCAAAAAGCGCGCAAGCACCTGCTCCATATGCATGCCGTGGCTGCCCTTGAACAGCAGCGTGTCTCCTGCGCGGCAGGTCTCCTCCAGCGCAGCGACGAGCGCATCGTGCGTGGCAAAGGCCCGTGCCCCGGCAAGGCCCGCCTCGTGCGCGCCCTGCACATAGCATTCGCTGCACGGGCCGTAGGCCAGCAGCAGATCCGCCGCCTTTGCGGCCTCGCGGCCGACCCCGGCATGGAGCTCCGGCGCAAAATCGCCCAGCTCCAGCATACCGCCGAGCACGGCGATGCGGCGGCCCTCCGTCGGCGTGCCTGCCAGCACCCGCAGCGCGGCGCGCATGGACTCGGGCCCGGCGTTGTAGCAGTCGTCAATGATCGTCATGCCTGCCGCATGGCTGACCCGCTGCCGCAGCGGCGCATAGGACCGCAGGCCTTCTGCGATCTGCTCCGGGCTCAGCCCGAGCAGCAGGCCGACGGCTGCAGCTGCCAGTGCGTCGAGCACATTGTGCAGGCCCGGCACGCTCAGTGCGGCCTCAAAGCTCTTTCCGAAGGCGTGGACCGTAAATTTGCTTCCCTCCGCCGATTCGCACACGCGGGAGGCGCGCACGTCGCAGCCCTCAGACAGGCCGAAGCACACGGCGTGATACCGCGCGGCCAGCGGCCGCAGCAGGGCGTCGTCCCCGTTGAAGATCACGCGTCCGCCGGGACGCAGACCCTCGAGGATCTCAAGCTTGGCGCGGAGGATGCCCTCGCGCGAGCCGAGATTTTCGATGTGCATCGTGCCGACGTTCGTGATCACGGCCAGGTCCGGCTGCGCGATGCGCGTGAGCACGGACAGCTCGCCGAAGTGGTTCATTCCCATCTCGAGCACGGCCGCCTCGCAGTCCGGCTTCAGCCGCAGGACGCTGACCGGCAGGCCGATCTCATTGTTATAATTCTTTTCCGTCCACTGCGTGCGCAGTGCCGTGCGCAGGACGGCAGCGATCATTTCCTTCGTCGTCGTCTTGCCGACGCTTCCCGTGATGCCGACGCAGCGGCACGGCAGGCTCTCGCGGTAGCCGCGGGCGATGTCACGCAGGGCGCGGGACGTGTCTTCGACATAGATCGCAGGACCGTCCACCGGGCGGCTGGCCAGCACGGCAGCCGCGCCGCGCTCCAGCGCGGAGGCCGCAAAGTCATGGCCGTCGCGCGCGCCGGGCAGGGCTGCGAACAGCTCGCCGGGCCGGATCAGGCGAGAATCAAAATTTGCGCCGAAAAACGGCCGTTCTTCCAGCTCGGGGGCGATCTGACCGCCGCACCACGCGGCGGCCTGCCCGAGCGTCAGGGTCTTATTGCTCATGGTCTTCCTCTTGCAGACAAGCGGCGACTTCCTCGCGCTCGTCAAAGTGAATTTTTTCCGTACCGAGGACCTGATAGGTCTCATGTCCTTTTCCGGCGAGCACTATCATATCATCTTTTTGCGCGAAACGCAAGGTCATGCGGATGGCCCTGCGGCGGTTCTCCTCCACATAGACGGGCTTCTCCGTCTGCGGGATCCCAGCAAGGATCTCACGGATGATGGCCATCGGCTCCTCCGTGCGGGGGTTATCCGACGTCACAACGAGCACGTCGGCCAGCCGCGCGGCGATCTCGCCCATGATGGGGCGCTTTGTCCGGTCGCGGTCGCCGCCGCAGCCGAACAGCACAATGAGGCGGCCGCGGCAGAAGTCGCGCACGGAACGGAGAATGTTCTCCAGTCCGTCCGGCGTGTGGGCATAGTCGATGAGAACGGTGTAATCGCGGCCCGGCGTGGGCACGACCTCGATGCGGCCCTTTACACCCGCCGCCGTGCCGAGCGCGCGGCAGGCATTTTCCAGTCCGATGCCGAGGGCGCGGGCAATGCCGAGTGTCAGGAGCGCGTTCGAGACCGTGAAGCGGCCGGGGATGCCAATGCGGACATGTGCCGCCTTCTCCCCTTCCCGCACCTCCATCGCCACATGATCCGGCGCAAGCTGCACCTGCTCTGCGCGCAGCGCGGCGTCCTTCCCGGTGCCGACGAGCAGCAGCGCACAGGCCGCGCCCTGCAGCATGGTCCGGTAGGCCGGATCGTCCGCATTGAGCACACCCGTCCGGCAAAGCCGGAACAGGCGGGCCTTGGCGGCTCCGTAGGCCTCCATGGTCTTATGGAAATCGAGGTGGTCCTCCGTCAGGTTCGTGAACGCGCCGACCGTGAACGGGATGCCGTCCACGCGGTGCAGCGCCAGCGCATGGGACGAGACCTCCATCACCACATGCGTGCAGCCCGCATCGAGCATCTGCCGCAGCAGGCCCTGCAGGGCAAAGCTCTCGGGCGTCGTGCGCTCCGTGGGGACGACGGTGTCGCCGATGCGGTTTTCGATCGTGCCGATGAGGCCGACCTTCGCGCCGAGCGTCTGCTCGAGCACATGCTTGACAAGGCAGGTCACGGTCGTCTTGCCGTTCGTCCCCGTCACGCCGATCATGCACAGGCGCTCCGCCGGATGGCCGAACCAGTTGCAGCCGAGCTGCGCCAGCGCCGCGCGCGCATCGCGCACGCGCACCCACGGCGTGTGCTCCGGCATGTCGTGCTCGCACAGCACACAGGCCGCGCCGCGCGCAAGGGCGGCGGGAATGAAGCGGTGGCCGTCCGTGGCATAGCCCGAAATGGCGGCAAACAGCTCGCCGGGCGCGGTCGAGCGGGAATCATAGCTCACGCCCGTCAGCTCCAGCTCCGGGTCGGCGTTCTGTTCGAGCACCTCGATGCCCTGCAAAAGCTCGTGTAATTTCATTGCATTCAACCTTCTTTAATCCAGTGCGGTCGTATCCGTGAATGTGACGGCGATCATCGTGCCGCGCGGGACCTTTGTTCCGGCGTCGATGTCCTGCTTTGTCACCACGACGTACCATGCATTCGAATCCGTGCCCTTGGCCTGCAGATAGAGCCCGAGCTGGGACAGCGTCGTGCTGGCCTGCGCCACGGTCATACCCGTCAGATTCGGCACCTCGACCTCGTCGGTCGGCATGGAATCGTCCGTATAGAGCAGCACGGTCGAATTGCCGGGCAGCTCACGGCCGTGGGCCGGGATCTGGCTGACGATCTTGTCGCCGTCGCCGATGATCTTGTAGTTCAGGTGATCTTCCTCCAGAATGGCAGCCGCCTCGGACTCGGTCTTCCCGGCCAGATTCGGCATGCGGACCGTCACGCGGGACATATCCACCTCGGAATAATCCGGCTCGACGCCGAGATAGGGCAGGATATCCTCCATCACGCGGGCGACGGTCGGCGCGGCCATAACGCCGCCGGAGATATAGGTGCCGGTGGCGGGGTTCGGTGTATCAAGTGCGATGAGTACCACATACTCCGGATCGTCCATCGGCGCAATGCCGACAAACGAGACGATCTTGTCGTTCGTCTGCTGGCCGTTCGAATCGGTCTGGTCGGTCTTTTCGGCCGTGCCGGTCTTGCCGCCGATGCGGTAGCCGACGACGCTGCCGTTCTTTGCCGTGCCCTCCGTGACGACAGACTCAATGATCTGCCGCATCGTGGCGGACGTCTCCTCGGAGATGACCTGCCGCACGACGGTGCGGGCGTTCTGCTGCACGACGTTGCCCTCGGAGTCGACGATCTCCGAGACGACATAGGGCTCGAGCAGGTAGCCGCCGTTCACCACGGCGGAAATAGCCGTGACGAGCTGGATGGGCGTCGGCTTGATGGTCTGGCCGAACGACGTTGCGATGAGGTAGCTCGTGCCGTAGGAGGCGGTGTTGGCCAGGCGCTCGCGCGTGTGGAACACGCCGGAGGCCTCGCCTGGCAGGTCGATGCCCGTCTGCTCCATCAGGCCAAAGGCGCGGCAGTAGTCATACAGCGTGCCGCCGCCCGTCCGCAGGCCGATGTGGGCGAAGGCGATGTTGCAGGATTTCTGCAGGGCCTGCGCCGTAGTCTCGCTGCCGTGGCCGGCATGGTTCCAGCAGTTGAGGATCTGCTCGCGGCCCTCGATCTTCTCGGAGCCGCCGCAGTAGAACGTATCGGCCGTCGTGACTGCGCCGGAATCGAGCGCCGCCGCCAGCGTGAGGATCTTGAACGTCGAGCCAGGTTCATAGCCGTCGGAGACGCAGCGGTTGCGCCACTGCTTCAAGCGGGCGTCGCGCACGGCGGCGTTATAGGCGTTGAAGGCCTCCGTGCGGGCCGTGGAATTTTCGGGCTGCTTTTCCGCCTTGGTGTAAAGCTCCTCGATCTGTGTGCGCAGGTCCTCGTCATAAATTTCCTGATAATCGTTCGGGTCATAGCTGCCGAGCGTGCACATGGCGACGATCTCGCCCGTTTTGCAGTTCATAACGATGCCGAACGCGCCGTTGAGCACGTCATAGCGGTCCACGGCGTCCTGCATCTGCTTCTGCAGATAATACTGCACCGTCGTGTCGAGCGTCAGGTGGATGCTATCGCCGTCGGACGCCTGATAATACTTCTCATAGGAATAGAGCATCTGCGTCTCGTAGTTGCCCTTCGTCGTGATGACGGCTCCGGCCGTGCCCTGCAGCTCGTCATTATAATAGGCCTCCAGCCCCTCGGAGCCGACGTTCTCGGTGTTCGTAAAGCCGATGATCTGCGCAGCGACATCGTGATAGGGATAGTAGCGCTGAGAATCCGGCTCGAGATGCACGCCGATGATCTTATCCTCCGCAATGATCTCGCGGACCTTGTCGCAGACCTCCTGCGCCTGGCGGCGCTTGATGACCTTGTAGCGCAGGCTCGTATCGGCGGCCTGCTCCTCGATCCAGCCCGCATCCAGATCGAGCACGGCCGCGAGCTTCTTTGCCAGCGCCGGGACGTCGACCTTGTTCTGCGACAGCTCCAGCGGGTCGAGGAAAACATTCTCCACGCTCGACGAGGCCGCCAGCACATTGCCGTTGCGGTCATAGATCGTGCCGCGCGAGGCGGTGACGCTCGTGCTGCGGGTCTGGTTGCGGATGGCCTTTGCCTCATAATAATCGTGGTCGACGAGCATGAGCTTCACGAGCATGCCCGCCACGGCGCAAAAGCTGACGACACCCAGCAGGATCATCAGGAAAAAGATGCCCTTGCGCACATGGGTCGTCGAGACCTCCTCGCGCTTCGGCGCGCGGCGGCGTCTTCTCTGCGGTTGCTGCTTCATAGTATTCCCTCCCGGGGCAAAACAGTGGAAAAAAGATGGGCGGCAATTCTCACTCACCGCCCATGCTCTGTATACGATATGAATCGGGCGGCGGGACCATGCCTGAAATGGCCGTCCCTCCCGAAATTCTGCGGCAGGCTCAGGAGAAGTAGTTGATGGCGTCCGTAAAGGCGCTGCGGAATGCGTCGATCACGCGGACGAACACATTCTTCTCCGCAGGCGCGGCATAGACCTCCGTCGTATCGTCCGCATCGACCTGCACATAGATGATCTGCGAGCTGCCCGGCTGGCGCATGCCAAGCTCCTTGGCGCGCTTTTCGATCTGCTCGAGATCGAGGGCATTGTCATACTGCGACTGCAGTCTGGCCTGCTGCTCCTCCAGCGTGCTGAGCTGCGTCTGCAGCTTGCCGACATCGCTGCGCGCCTCATAGAGGCGGATATAACTGAAAACCACCAGTGCCAGCATCAGCACGGCGGCGGCCGCGCCGAGCGCCGTCAGGGGCGAGATACCCAGACGTGCACGGACATGGCGCGCCGGCTTGTGCCGCGCAGGCGCGTCCGGCAGACGCTCCGGCTGCTCCAGAGGCTGTGCGGTATTCCGGCGGCGGACATCATAGGCCGCCGAGCCGTTGCTGCGATAAGGGTCTGCCATGGTGGCTCATCCTTTCTGTCAAAGTTTTTCCGCAACGCGGAGCTTTGCGCTCCGGGCGCGGGGATTTTCCTCCAGCTCCGCAGGGCCGGAGACGATAGGCTTGCGCGTAACGAGCTTCACGAGCGGCTTTTTGCCGCAGACGCACACCGGGAATTCCGGCGGGCAGGTGCAGCCGCGCGCCGCCTGCTGCATCTCGCTCTTGACGATGCGGTCCTCGAGCGAATGGAAGGTGATGACGGCCAGTCTGCCGCCGGGATTGAGGCGGCCGACCGCAGCCTGCATCATGCGGCTGACGGCGCCGAGCTCATCGTTCACGGCGATGCGGATGGCCTGAAAGCTTCTTTTGGCGGGGTGCTGCTTTTCGCGCAGCGCCTGCGCGGGCATGGCCGAGCGGATGATATCCACCAGCTCCAGCGTCGTTTCGATGGGCGCTTTCTCACGCGCCCGGCAGATGGCTGCCGCGATCTGCGGTGCATAGCGCTCCTCGCCGTAATCATAGAGAATGCGGCGCAGCTCGCCCTGCGGCCAGGTGTTGACGACCTCCCCCGCCGTGAGCGCGTCGTCCTTATCCATGCGCATATCGAGCGGGGCGTCCGCCATGTAGGAAAAGCCGCGCGAAGCATCGTCGAGCTGCGGCGACGAAACGCCGAGGTCGAACAGCATGCCGTCCACGGCCGGAATGCCAAGGGAATCGAGGATCGCGTCGATCTCCGCAAAATTGGAATGCACGAGTGTCACGCGGTCGGCATAGGGGGCCAGGCGCTCCTTTGCGGCGGCCAGCGCCGTGCGGTCGCGGTCCACGCCGATGAGACGCCCACCCTCCGTCAGGCGGCGGGCGATCTGACTGGAATGCCCTGCGCCGCCGAGCGTCCCGTCGAGGTAGATCCCGTCCGGGCGGATGTTCAGCGCGTCAATACACTCCTGCAGCAATACGGATTTATGTTGAAATTCCATCAGATCCCGATCTCTTCCATCAGTGCGGCCAGCTCCTCGGCGGAGACATTGGCCTCTTCCTCCTCGTAGCGCTCTGCCGCCCAGATCTCAGCGCGGCCGGCCTGCCCGAGGAAATAGACCTCCTGCTGGATCCCGGCATACTTGCGGAGATCGTCCGGCAGCAGGAAGCGGCCCTGCTTGTCCGGTTCACAGCGCACGACGTTGGCAAAGAACGTGCGCAGGCCGCGGGCCTTGGACGACGGCGCAGCCTTGCTGCGCTCGACGATGCGCTGCCACTCCTCCTCGGTATAGACCGTCAGGCAGGGGTCCAGCGAACGGGCAACATAGAACGCGCTGCCGAGCTCTTCGCGCAGCTTGGCGGGAACGAACAGCCGTCCCTTGGGGTCAAGCGTGTGCTTGTATTTGCCGAACATTCCCTCACCTCCGCTCCATTTTGCTCACATTTCATCCATTTCGCTCCACTTCGCTTGTAGTATACTATTCCTGCCCCAAAAATGCAATCACTTTTTCGGATTCTGCCCGAGATTTTTCCGGAAATTTTTCCCAGAAACCCGGAAAATCCTAATTTTTGAACATATGTTTGCCTATATTATGGTAACAAGCCCCAAGGCGCACAAAAAGCCCGCGCAGCGATCCACTGCACGGGCTCAACTGCCGGGAAACCCCTTCGGGCTTTTCCGGCAAAAGGCTTGCAGTCCGCTGCGCGCACGAATCGCCCGCCAAGGGCGGACAATTCGCACACTGGCGGACTGAGCGGTATTTTCTCCGACGTACACGCCGCCGGAGAAAATGATTTCCATTTTCTTTGCGCCTGCGGGCGCAAACTCTGCGAGGCTTTTTCGATAGTCTGAAAGGCCCGCGCAGGGATTCCCTGCACGGGCCTTCGAAGACTTAGGCTGTATTTACTTCTGCTCGTTATCGATCATGCTCTGCGTCACGGAGGACTCCGGCCAGTTGGTCGGCTCGAAATCGCGGTAGATATCGAGGCCGGAACCGGCGGGGATGAGCTTGCCGATGATGACGTTCTCCTTCAGGCCGACCAGATGGTCTACCTTGCCCTTGATGGCGGCTTCGGTCAGGACCTTCGTCGTCTCCTGGAAGGAGGCAGCGGAGAGGAAGGACTCCGTGGCAAGGGAAGCCTTCGTGATACCCATGAGGATGAGGGAATCCGTGGCCAGACGGAGGTCCGTCTCGCCGGCGTCGATGCGCGCCTGCACAACGGCATTGGCGTCCTCGAACTCATAGACATCCACAACGGTGCCGCTCAGGAGCGTGGTATCGCCGGGATCCTCGACGCGCACCTTGCGCATCATCTGACGGATGATGACCTCGATGTGCTTGTCGTTGATATCGACGCCCTGCTGGCGGTACACGGCCAGAACGCCCTGCGTCAGGTATTCCTGCACGGCCTCAACGCCGGAAATGCGCAGCACGTCATGCGGGTTGAGCGCGCCGTCGGTGATGGGCTCGCCCTTGCGCACACGCTTTCCCTGCTCGACCTTCAGGCCGACGGAATACGGGACCTGATAGAGCTTGACCTCGCCGTCGTCCGCGGTGATCGTGATGTCGCGCAGCGCGCTGCGGTGGCTCTCGTCGATCTCGACGACGCCGTCGATCTCGGCAATGGCCGCCATCTTCTTCGGCTTTCTGGCCTCGAAGAGCTCTTCGACTCGCGGAAGGCCCTGCGTGATATCGTCGCCGGCAACGCCGCCGGTGTGGAAGGTACGCATGGTCAGCTGCGTGCCCGGCTCGCCGATGGACTGAGCGGCGATGATGCCGACCGCCTCGCCGAGGTTCACAAGCTCGGACGTTGCAAGGTTCATGCCGTAGCACTTGGCGCAGACGCCGCTGCGGGCGCGGCAGCCGAGCACGGTACGGGCATAGACGGAGTGAATGCCGTGTGCCTCGAGCATCTTGGCATCGTCCTCATGCATCATGCGGTTGTTCGGGATGAGCACCTCGCCCGTCTCCGGATCGACGATATCATGCACCGGGAAGCGGCCATGGATGCGGGAGCCGAAGGACTCGATGACCTGGCCCTTTTCCACGACCTCGGACAGGTGGATGCCATGCGTCGTGCCGCAGTCGGGGATGCGGATGATGACCTCCTGCGAGACGTCGACCAGACGGCGCGTCAGGTAGCCGGAGTCGGCGGTACGCAGCGCAGTGTCGGTCAGGCCCTTACGGGCGCCTCGGGAGGAGATGAAGTATTCCAGAGCGGAAAGGCCTTCACGGAAGTTTGCCTTGATCGGAATCTCGATCGTGCGGCCGTTCGTATCTGCCATCAAGCCGCGCATACCGGCGAGCTGACGGATCTGGTTCATGCTGCCGCGGGCGCCGGAGTCGGCCATCATATAGATCGGGTTGAAGCGGTCAAGGTTCTCCTGCAGAGCGCCGGTGACGTCCTTGATCGTCTGCTCCCACTGGTGGACAACGAGGCGATAGCGCTCGTCGTTCGTGAGGAAGCCGCGCTTGTACTGGCGGTCGATCTTGACCGTCTGCTTCTCGGCCTCTTCGATGAGGGCGTACTTCTTCTCCGGGATGGCCATATCGGCGATGGAGACGGTGATGGCGCCCTTCGTGGAGTACTTGTAGCCGAGGGCCTTGACGCGATCGAGCATCTCGGTGGCGATGGTGAAGCCGTGACGGCGGATGCACTTGTCGATGATGACGCCGAGCTTCTTCTTGCCGACGAGGAAGCTGACCTCAAGGTCGAACAGATGCGCGGGATCGCTGCGGTCCACGAAGCCAAGGTCCTGCGGGATCGGCTCGTTGAAGATCAGGCGGCCGACCGTCGCCGTGATGATGCGGTACTGCATCACGCCGTCGATCTCCTTGCCGTAGCGCACGCGGATGGGCGCATGCAGGCCGATGCAGCCGTCAGCATAGGCCGTGATGGCCTCATCGACGCTGGAATAGGCATGCAGCGGCAGATAGGACGGGGCGCGCTTCTTCTCATTCTCGGCCTTCTCGACCGCGGCTTCCACAAGGTCGCCGTCGACGAGCTGGTTCACGGGAAGGTCGAAGTCGCCCGCATCGGTCACAAAGACCTGCTCCGCACCCTTCTCCTCCTTGCCAAGACGGACATAGGTCAGGTAGTAGGTACCGAGGATCATATCCTGCGTCGGCACGGTGACGGGCTTGCCGTCCTGCGGGCGCAGCAGGTTGTTTGCGGAGAGCATCAGCACACGGGCCTCAGCCTGGGCCTCTGCCGACAGCGGGACGTGGATCGCCATCTGGTCGCCGTCGAAGTCGGCGTTGAAGGCGGTGCAGCACAGCGGGTGCAGCTTCAGGGCGCGGCCCTCGACCAGCACCGGCTCAAAGGCCTGAATGCCGAGGCGGTGCAGCGTCGGCGCACGGTTGAGCATGACGGGGCGGTCCTTGATGATGTCCTCGAGGGCATCCCAGACCTCGGGCTCGCCCTTGTCGATCTTCTTCTTGGCGCTCTTGATGTTGTTGGCAACACCGTCCTCGACGAGCTTCTTCATGACGAACGGGCGGAACAGCTCAATGGCCATTTCCTTCGGCACGCCGCACTGATAGAGCTTCAGCTCCGGGCCGACGA
>ENA-UOJV01001979-UOJV01001979.1-human-gut-metagenome-genome-assembly--contig:-C82-NODE-1979-length-19119-cov-42.933540_pt1 | contig 19119 bp, 18 predicted proteins | sample MGYA00242356_ERZ723903 | MGnify/ENA metagenome assembly ERZ723903
CCTATGCGCGCAACCTAAAGTGTGGCTAAAGCGCCCCCGCCGAGCGGCTTTAGGTCTGCTTTAGGCCGGCGGGTTATGCTGTCGCCATAGAAAGGCAGGCGCAGGCCTTCGGGAAACGGATACTTTAATGACGGGGAGGTCATTTTATGAAAAAAAGATTACTGCCGCTCCTCTGCGCGTCGGCGCTGACGCTGGCGCTCACCGCCTGCGGTGCGCAGCAGACGACGCAGACCGACATCACGGACGCGGTCACGCTGACATTTACGGATAGCGGCATCACCGCACAGGATGGGACCGCGGGCTATGAGATCGACGGCACGGCCCTCACCATCACGGAAAGTGGCACCTACGCCGTCTCCGGCAGCTGCGCGGACGGGAAGATTCAAATTAAGAAGGGGACCACGGGCGTTACGCTCATTCTGAACGGCCTCGACCTCACGAGCGGGGACAGCGCCGCCATTACCTGCGGAAAGTCCGGCGAGGTGACGATCCTTGCGGCCGACGGCACGCAGAACGCGCTGAGCGACACGGAGCAGAACAACGACGACAATTATCCCGATAACAGCGATGCCGAAAACGCTGTTATCAAGTGCAAGGACGGCTCGGCCGTCACGCTCGGCGGCACGGGAGCGCTGACGGTCACCGCCAACGGCAAAAACGGCATCAAATCCGGCGCGGCGACGGAGGAGGACGGCGAGGCGTCGCTGACCATCCGTGATCTGACACTCCATATTGACGCGCCCGTCAACGACGCCATCAATGCAGAGCAGCTTTTGAACGTTGAGAGCGGTACGCTGACCATCGACGCCGCCGATGACGCCATCCACTGCGACATGATACTCAATATCGGCGCAGACGGTACGGACGGTCCGACGATCGACATTACAAGCTGCTATGAGGGGCTTGAGGGCGCGGAGCTGAACGTGCTCTCCGGCAATATTACGATCAATGCTTCCGACAACTGTATGAACGCGGCAAACTCCGACCTGACGGGCTACGACTTCACCATGACGATCTCCGGCGGCACGATCGACGCGTATAGCTCGAGCGGCGACGGCTTCGACTCCAACGGCGATCTGACCATCACAGGCGGCACGGTCGTTGTGTGGACGGCCAATACAGCGGACAACGAGCCGCTGGATGCCGACGGCACCATCACCGTCTCAGGCGGCACGGTGCTCGCCGCGGGCGGCAGCAGCGGCATGGGCATGAACCTGGAGGCCACGCAGCCCTGCGTTATCTATGGCGCGAGTAGTTTGGGCGGCACGCCGGGCAGCGCACAGAGCGGCAGCCTGATCGCCTCGGGCGCTGATTTTACCATCGAGGACAGCGGCAGCACGGTGTACAGCGGTACGGCGAGGTGCAATGCGAGCTTTGTGCTCTTCTCCTCTGCCGATGTGACGGCGGATGGCCCATACACGCTCAAGGCGGGCGACAGCTCCGCTGAGGGGACCGCGCAGAGCAGTACCGTTTCCACCGGTATGGGCATGGGCGGCGGCTTCCGCGGCGGGCAGAAGCCGGATGGCGAGCCGCCCGAGGGCTTTGACGGTCAGCAGCCGAGCGGGGAAAAGCCGGAGCTGCCGGATGGCGAACGCCCCGACCTTGCAGACGGCGAACGCCCTCAGCCGCCCGACGGACAGGGAAAGAGCAAAGATGGCAGGGCCCCTGCGGATGACAACGCATCCGACACAAATGATCCTGATACCACTCAAGCTGCCTGACGGCAGAGAAAAAGAAAAGCAGACGGCTCGCGCAAGCCGTCTGCTTTTTGCTGTCTATTCGGTTTTATATCGTCTCAAAACCGACGATCACGCCGCCGCGCTCGGCATAGTAGCTGCAAAGGCCCGCGCAGGGAAGGATCTCGATATCCGCTTCGGGGAAACGCTCGCGCAGCGACGCGGCAAGCGCCCCGGCAGCGTCCGGATTTTCGGCGTGGTGGATGCGTACCTTGCCGCCGCGGTAGCCAGCGTCCAGGATATGCTGCACCATTGCCTCGCGGGTCTTCTTCTCACCGCGGCACTTTTCTACGGGCTGGATCGTGCCCTCAAGACTTGCGGTGGCGAGGATCTGAATGCCGAGAATGCCGATGGCGCCCGCGGCGATTTTGCTGACGCGGCCGTTTTGCGCCAGATTGTGCAGGGACTTAAGACTGAAGAAGAGGTGCGTGGTGGCAAGATATTCCTGCGCCTTTTCGCAGATCACATCGAAGGGGAGGCCCTTGGCGTGCAGCTCTGCGAGCTTCTCTGCGAGCAACTGCATCTCCGGTCCCGTGCTCAGCGTGTCAAAGATGTGAATTTTGACCTCAGGATGCGACTGGAGATACACGTCGCGCGCGGCCATGGCCGAGGCACAGGTGCCGGACAGGCTGCTTGTGATGGTAATGACGAAAATCTCATCCGCGCCCTCGAACGCCTTGAGCCAGCTGTCGAGGCTGGGGCAGGCCGTGCCGGATTTGCCGTTGTGGGCCGCGAGATAGTCGAGCAGCTCGTGAGAGTCGAGCGTTTCATCGTCCACGAAGTCGCGCTCGCCGGCGCGGATGGTCATGGGCACGCTCTGATAGGTTACGCCCTCCAGCATCGTGAGGTTGGCAGAGGAGTCGGCAATCAGTTTCATCATGGGGAAGCCTCCAAAAAAATAATCGGTTATTCAAAAACCTGTTGTCAGGTGAAATTATCTTTGACTACAATACAACGATTTTCAATAACTGTCAATCGGTTTTTGAAAAACTTATTGACATTTTTTTCACCAAAGTTTAAGATGATGAAAACGCAGTTTGAACGGAGGAGCAGCTATGGACGAAAATATGCGCAGCCGTCTGGCGGAGTCTGTACGGAGCTTTCATATCCCGCGGCTCGGGGAGATCCCCGACGTGGGGCTGTATCTCGAACAGGTGACGCGTTATGTCAATCAATCCATCACGGGATGCGGGCTCAGTCCCATCACGGCCTCGATGGTCAGCAATTATGTTAAGCAGAAGATCATCCCCGGGCCAGAGAAAAAGGCCTACGGCGCGGAGAGCATTGCGTACCTCATCTTTGTCTCGTGCATCAAGAGCGTCGTCGCGATGGACGACATCCGCGCGCTGATCGGCATTCAGCACGAGACCTACGATCTGCCGACCGCTTATCACTACTTCTGCGAGGAATTTGAAAATCTCATCCGCTATGTCTTCGGCGCGAGCGACCATCTTGCAAGCGTCGGACAGGACGAGTCGGATGAAAAGGAACTGCTGCGCTCGGCACTTTTAAGCGTGACGCACAAGCTCTATCTCGACGCCTATCTGCGGCTGCTGAGGCAAGACGCGGAGCGCGCACAAAAGGAAACAGAGGAAGCGCAATGACCGTTGAACAGTTTGTCATGGCCTACGGCGCGGAGCAGGACCGTCTGCGCGCCCTGCTGCCGGAGGGCTTTGCCTCGCTGCGGCCGGTGCTGCGCATCAACGCGGAGGTGCGCGACGGCAAAACAGGGGCTCTCGAGTTCAACACTGCCGCGGAAAAAGCCGACAATCGCGGCTGGGTCAACATCGGCCGCTGGGACGATGTTCCCTTTACGAAGGACGGCAAAAAGACGACCTTCACGCTGCCGGAGCTGACGATCGCGTTCACCGGCGTCGGCATCGAGGGCGGCTGCCCTGCGGAAAAGGACAACGTAGGCTGCTATTACTTGAAAGACGGTACGTTTACGCTCGTGCCCGCGGAGAAGATCACAGCAAACAAGGAATTCTGCGACTGTGAATTCGCATGGCGCTTTGCAGGCGGCACGCACGGTGTCAGCCTTGGCAAAACGCTGCCCGCCATCCCCAAAGAGGAGACGACGCACTATGAAAAGGCGGCTTTCACGGTCGAAAATGCCGCCGTCATCCCCTGCATGCAGGTGTTGGGGGGCCTATCAGGTGACGTTCGAGCGCTGATTTTTGAAAAAGAGCTTGCATTTTTGCCCGCGCTTTGCTATACTGCGCAATCGGGAATGAGGTTCTCCCACGGCACTGCCGAAACCGCTTTTTTAAGCTGATGACTTCTGTGATTTTGAACGGTCACAGGGGGCATCAGCTTTTTTTGTGTCCGGAGGAGGAAATTTATGTTAACTTCACTTGCGCTCATTTTTCTACTCGGCCTTGCGCTGGCCGCACTCTGCCAAAGGCTGCACCTGCCGCGCATTCTTGGAATGCTGGCGACGGGTATCCTGCTGGGACCCTGCGCGTTCAACGTGCTGGACGGCTCGATTTTGTCGATCTCTGCCGATCTGCGCAAGCTCGCGCTCGTCATCATCCTGATCAAGGCGGGGCTGTCGCTCGATTTGAACGACTTAAAGCGCGTTGGCCGTCCGGCTGTCCTGATGTCGTGCCTGCCCGCCACGTGCGAGATCGTCGGCTACGTGCTGCTCGCGCCGTGCTTTCTCGGCGTGACGCGCGTGGAGGCGGCGGTCATGGGCGCGGTGCTGGCAGCGGTATCGCCCGCGGTCGTGGTGCCGCGCATGGTGCAGCTGATGGAAAGCGGCCTGGGCACGGACAAGGGCATCCCGCAGATGATCCTGGCGGGGGCCTCGTGCGACGATATCTTCGTCATCGTGCTGTTTACCACATTTCTGCACACGGCGCAGGGCGGCAGCGCGAGCGCTGCGGATTTTTTGAGCATTCCGGTGTCGATCCTGCTCGGTGTTGCGCTGGGTGCGCTCGCCGGATGGCTGCTGAGCCGCTTTTTTGAAACGGCTTACGCCCGCGCGCACTGCATCCGCAACAGCATGAAGGTCATCATCGTGCTGGGCGTGGCGCTGCTGCTCGTCGCGGCAGAGGGCTGGCTTGAGGGCGTCGTGTCCGTGTCGGGACTGCTTGCGGTCGTCAGCATGGCGTGCTTGCTCAAAATGAAGTGCGCGCCGTTCGTCGCAAAGCGGCTTTCTGAAAAGTTCGGCAAGCTCTGGCTGGCGGCGGAGGTCATTTTGTTCGTCCTCGTCGGAGCGGCGGTCGATATCCGCTATATGGCGGGCGTGGGGCTTGCGGCGATCGGCATGATCTTCTCGGCGCTCATTTTCCGTGCCGCCGGCGTGTGCCTGTGCCTTGTCAGAACGCCGCTCACGGCAAAGGAGCGGCTCTACTGCGTGTTTGCCTATCTTCCCAAGGCGACAGTGCAGGCGGCCATCGGCTCGGTGCCGCTGGCCGCGGGGCTGCCCTGCGGCAGCATCGTGCTGTCGGCCGCGGTGCTCGGCATCGTCATCACCGCGCCGCTCGGCGCGCTTTTGATGGACGCGGGCGCGCCGAAGCTGCTGCGCAAAGCAGAGAAAGCGTAATGATAGGAAAAAGGACTTGGGTACGAGACCCAAGTCCTTTTTATGCTAAACCGATCGTTCAGGCATCGAGCATCATGCTCGTGCGCTCCATCACCATGACGAGGATGGGGATGAGAACGAGCTGTAAGATGATGCCGGGGATGGCGGTCGTCACTGCGCCGGAGAGGAAAATGCTCAGATTGAATTCCGTTCCGCGGAGCCCTGCGAGCAGGAACTGCACAAGCCCCCACACAAGGCGGCCTGACACCATTGCAAAGATAAGGGCAAGGTAGATGCGGCCGGAGGAGGTCTTCAGCCTGCGATACAGCCAGCCGGAAACCGCGCCGTAGGTCGCCATTTCAAACGCCATGGCGACGGCCACCCACACCGGCGGCATCCCGAAGATCACCGAGCGCAGCAGCGGGGAGAGAAAGCCGACCGCGAGTCCCCACGGCCAGCCGCACAGAAAGCCGCACAGCAGCGCGGGAATGTGCATGGGGCAGAGCATCGAGCCGATCTCGGGAATCTGACCGGTCAAAAACGGCAGCACCATCGCAAGGGCAAGGGACAGTGCGGAATAGGTGATCTTTCTGACGCGCAAGGATGAAGCGGCCTGCGCCGTAACATTTTGACTCATTGTGATTTCTCCGTTTCGTTGAGCAGCTCACCGATGCGGCGGAGGGCGTCGTCCATCAGTGCGGCGGACTTGCCGCTTACGCCCGCAACATAGGTGCTGCAAAGATTCATTGGGATGAGAACGCGATACGCGCAGCTCGACGCGACGGCGTTCGCCATGGCGGGGGAGATCTCGCCTATCAGCGCATCGGCAATGGCGATGCCGATAGGACCGGCGATAATCTGCGCGCTGCGGCAGGCCACGATGACGGGGTTTTCGCCCGTAGCCACGCGGTCAGCACCCGCGCGGCGCATCGCGTCGGACGCGGTGCTGTTGGTGCCGACGGCCATGACCTCCACGTGCGGGAAGGACTTCTTGATGTTTTCCACCAGACTGCGGCCCAGCTTGCCGCCCTGACCGTCGATGACCAAAATCGTCATATGCCTCATCCTCTCTTGTAAAAGGGTAACGCGGCGCTTGCCCAAGGACAAAGAAAAGGCACCAACATCCCCTTTTGGAGATACTGATACCTTCGTGATATCCTGCTTGACGGGAAAGCGCTGCGGAAGTGACCGGCTTGTGCCGATGCCGTCGACTTGTGTCGACGCGGGAATTTTATCAAAAAAGAGAAGGGCTGTCAATCCCTTGTCCCTTGCGGATCGGGCAAAAAAGCGCTATGATGACCATAGCTTTCTTGCAAAGGAATTTTGCCATGATGACAAATTTTGCCTATATTCAGACCTTTCTGCGCGCCCACTGCGCGCGTTATCCGAAGCTCGAGCTTCAGGATGTCTTCAAGGCGCTCTATCAGAGCGCCTTTGGCTGCGAGCATCTGATCGACGATCCGTCCGCCGCTGCGGAGAATATCCGCGCCGAAGCGGTGCACAGCAGGGACTGCGCGGAAGAGCCTGTCGAGCCGCTCGGCGGCAGCTATTGCCGCGTGCACCTCGGCGTTTTGCAGGACGGATTGAGCGCGGAGACGCTTGCGCGGCTCTTTGTGCTCTCGGCCCGGCACGAGGAGTGCGGACGCGAGAAACTCGAAGGAATGCTTGCCATCTTGCAGGCGATGGCCGACGCGGGTGCGCTGCCGTTTTCCGCGCAGGAGACGGCGGAGAGGATCGAAGCATGGCGAAAGGAGGGCTTTCCGCCGCTGCACCACTCCGATGCGTTCCGCAGCGCTTACGCGCCCGCGTACCGCGTCCTGCGGCGCGACTTCGCCCGCGCGCTGCCGCTGTTTGCGCGCATCGACTGCCTGACGGCGGAAAAGGACCGTGTGCTCGTCGCCATCGAGGGCGGCAGTGCCAGTGGCAAGACGACGCTGGGAAAGCTTCTGCAAAGCGTTTACGGCTGCACGGTTTTCCGCATGGACGACTTTTTCCTCCGCCCCGAGCAGCGCACGGAGAAACGATTCTCAGAGCCGGGCGGCAATGTTGACCGCGAGCGCTTTTTGGAAGAGGTGCTCCTGCCGCTGCGTGAGGGAAAAGCTGTCGACTACCGGCGCTTCGACTGCGCGACGTTCACCATCGCCCCGCCGCAGCGCATCGAGCCGGAAAAGCTCAGCATCGTCGAGGGGGCGTACTCCATGCACCCCGACCTTGCGCCGTACTACGATCTGTCGGTGTTCCTTGCTGTTTCGGCAGAAAAACAGCGCGAGCGCATCCTCAAACGGAATGCGCCCGCGCACGCAAAGCAATTTTTCGACCGCTGGATCCCCCTCGAGCAGCGTTATTTCGACGCGCTCGATGTGAAAATGCGCTGCGATCTTATCCTTCCGGCAGACGGTTAAAGGAGCGTACCGCTCGGCGCGATGCCGAGCACATATTCGACCGCGATGGCGACGAGCACCACGAGCAGCGAGATGATAAAGCCGTGGAGCATCGGCTTTGCGCCGGACTTACACAGGGCTGCAAAGTTCGTGTTGAGGCCGATGGCGGCGAGCGCCGCGACCATCAGGAACTTGCTGATGCTCTTGAGCACGGCAGCAAGTCCTGCCGGAATGACGCCGATGCTGCACAGGATGGACATTGCCAGGAAGCCGAGGATGAACCACGGAAACACCGACTTCATATTGACCTTGACACCATGGTCGCGGCTCTGCGCGGCGGCCTTTTTCTTCAGGTGCACACTGATGGCGGCGAAGACCAGCACCGTCGGGATGATGGCGAGCGTGCGCGTCAGCTTGACCATCGTGGCAAAATCGCCCGCGGCTTCGCTGAAGGCATAGCCCGTCGCCACGACGCTCGACGTATCGTTGACCGCCGTGCCGGCCCACAGGCCGAAGGCTGCGTCGGAAAGGCCCATCGCGCGGCCGAGCAGCGGGAACACGACGACCATGATCGTGTCGAAGAGGAACGTCGCCGACATACCGTAGGCAATGTCCATATCCGTCGCCTCGATGACGGGCGCGATGGCAGCAATGGCGCTGCCGCCGCAGATGCCGGTGCCAGCGTTGATGAGGCTGCTCGTCTTCCAGTCGAGCCCCAGCGCCTTGCCGATCACATAGCCGAGGCCGAAGCACGTCGCCAGCGTGAAGAGCATGACGGTGAGCGAGAATTTGCCGACCGTCAGCACGGTCGTGATGTTCAGGCTGGCGCCGAGCAGGATGATGGCAAACTTCAGAATCTTCTTCGAGGTGAACTTGATGCCGGGCTTCGTCTTCTCGTTCGGCGCGTAGAAGCGGTTGACGATCATGCCGATAAACATCGCGATGACCGACGCGCCGATCAGGTGCAGCCCCGCGGACTCTTCCAACTGCTCCAAAAGCTTGGCTATCACGGCGATGACAAGCGCGATGGCGCAGCCGGGCAGCATTTTCTTCACGGTTTCGATGAATTTCATGTGATATTTCTCTCCTCTATTGCTTATTGCCGCTGTATTATATCACTGACCTATGATATAATAAAATTATAAATGAGAATATATCGATTCCTGTTTGTTATTGATAAAGGAGAGAGAATATGGACCAGCGGCTTGAGACCTTTTTGACCGTGTGCACCACGATGAACTACCGGAAGGCGGCGGAGCGGCTCCACCTGACGCAGCCTGCCGTGACCAAGCAGATCCAGGCGCTTGAAGCGCTGTATGGTGTGTGCCTTTTTACCTATGACAGCCGAAAGCTCAGAAAGACGCCGCAGGGCGAAACGCTTGAAATTTACGCCATCAGCCAGCGCTACCAGGATGAGGAGCTGCGCCGCGCGCTGAAAAAACAGGAAAAAACAAGCCTGCGCATCGGCGCGACCAAGTCTATCGGCGACTACATCCTGCTGCCGCAGATCAGCCGCTTTTTGCAGGAGCCGGACAACGAACTTTTCTTTACCGTCGACAATACGGCACACCTGCTCGCCCAGCTCGAGGGCGGTGAGCTTGACTTCGTCGTGCTCGAGGGCATTTTCGACAAGAGCCGGTACGAGAGCTTTCTGCTGCGCAGCGAGCCCTACATCGGCATCTGCGCGAAAGATCACCCGTTTTCGGGCTGTGAGGTGCCGATGGACGAGCTCTTTTCCGAGCGGCTCATCCTGCGCGAGCCCGGCTCCGGCACGCGCAAAATTCTGGAGCGCGAGCTCATGCAATGCGGCTTTACGGTCGAGGCGTTCCGTGCCAACATCTGCATCAGCAGCTTCAAGCTCATCCGTGACCTTGTGCGCGCGGGACAGGGGGTGAGCTTCCTCTATGAGGCTGTCGTGAAGGATGACGCGCAGTTTGGCCACTTTTCCTGTCCGCCGCTCACCGGGACGCACGAGCTGAACGTCGTGTGTCTCAAAAATACAAGCGCGCCCGCGCTCGCACACCAATTCCTTGCTATGTAACAAGAGAGATGTACCATGAGGTACATCTCTCTTTCTTATCATTCGAGCCGGAATACCGACGGGTAGATCTTCCCGTCCCTGCATTCGAGCACGCCGTAGGTCGGGCGGCGGGGATCGCCGATCGAGCCGGGGTTCATCATCATCGGCCGCGATGCCGCGTCCACGAGCGGCACGTGCGTGTGGCCGAAGAGCAGAAGGTCGGCATTTTGCTCCAGCGCGCGGTACTGCGCGCGCAGTAGCCCTGTTTTTACGCCCAGCGTGTGCCCATGCGCGATGAGCACGCGGTGATCGTCCAAAATCAGCACGCGCTCAAGCGCCTCGAAGCGGCCGAAGTCGCAGTTGCCCGGCACCTGCTCAAGCGGCAGGCGGGGGAAAAGCTCGTGCAGTTCCTCCGCGTCGCGCCAGCAGTCGCCAAGGTGGATGATGCCGTCCGGCTTTGTGAGCTCCACCGCGCGCACCATGTTGTCGACGTTTCCGTGCGAGTCGGACAGTACAAGGTATTTCATGGCGCTCACAGGAACTTGTCGAGCTCGCGCTCGACCTCGGGCATTTTCTTGATCTGCGGCTTGTCGATGCGATAGCCGCCCTTGATGACCATGTCGAGTGTGCGCAGGGCGCTCGGGCTTTTGAGCGGATCATCCGCGCAGACGATGAGATCGGCCTGCTTGCCGACTTCAATGCTGCCCGTCACATCGCCGATACCGGCAAGGCGCGCATTCAGCTTCGTCGCGCTGTAGAGCGCGAACGCGGGCGTCACGCCGCAGTATTTGACGAAGTAATGCAATTCGCGCCACATATCGTAATGCGTGATATACGGGCAGCCGACGTCCGTGCCGAGGCCGACCGGCACGCCTGCGGCGAGATTCGCCTTGGCGAGCGCGACGATGCCGTCGAAGACGATTTTGCCGTTTTCCTGCTGCTCATACGTCGCGTGCGAGATGCTGCGGTCGAAGAGCGCGTAGGGCAGGGCGGGGGAGATGGTCGAGATCTGAAACGCCTTGCGCTCTTTGAACAGCGCGAGCATTTCATCGGTCGGCTGCGCGCCGTGCTCGATGGAGTCGACGCCGTTTTGCAGCGCGACCATCACGCCCTCGGGACTCTCGACGTGTGCGGCGACGATCATACCGAGCGCGTGCGCCTTGTCGCACGCGGCCTTGACAAGCGCGGTCTGCATCCGCAGCACGCCAGGCTCACCAACAACTTCGGCGTCGAGCACACCGCCGGTGATCATCAGCTTGATGAGGTCGGGCTTTTCCGCGGCGATCTTTTCGACGAGTGCCGCCGCTTCTTCGGCAGAGTGCGCCTCGTAAGCAAGCGAGCCGGCCATATGCCCGCCGGGAACGGAGACCGCCATGTTTGACGCCAGCACGCGCGGGGCGAGGATCTTGCCCGCCGCGGCGAGATCGCGGATTTTGGTGTCGTAATCGGCCACGCCGCCCACTGTGCGGATGGTCGTCACGCCGGAGAGCAGCTCGGTCTTTGCGTACCCCTCGCACATATTGAGGCCGATCTTATTTGTCAGCGCGCAGGAGGTGATGAGCTTCACGAGCTTTTTCGGGTCGCTCGCCTTCTTCTGCGGCTTGCCCGAGGCAGGCAGATGCACGTGCATATTGATGAGTCCCGGCAGCACGTATTTGCCGCCGAGGTCGACAGCTTCGTAGCCTGCGGGGAGCTTCTGCGCGTCGACGATCTCGCGGATCTTGTCGCCGTCAATGCAGACGGCCTTGCCCGTCTGCGGCTCCATGTGCTCGGAGCCGTCGAGGAGGATGCAGTTCGTCAGCGCATATTGTTTGTTGTTGTGGTACATCGGAGTAATCCGCCTTTCTGGATTTATCGGACCTGACCGCTGCCGGTGATGACGTATTTGTAGGTGCTCAGCTCGTCGAGACCCATCGGCCCGCGCGCGTGGAGCTTCTGCGTCGAAATGCCCATCTCGCAGCCGAGGCCGAACTCGCCGCCATCGGTAAAGCGCGTGGAGACGTTGACGTAGACCGCCGCGCTGTCGACCTCGTCGACAAAACGCGCCGCCGCAGCTTCATTTTCCGTCACGATGCAGTCGCTATGGTGCGTGGAGTGCTGCTGGACGTGCGCGATGGCGGCGTCGAGATCGTCCATGACCGCCACGGCGAGAATGTAGTCGAGAAATTCGGTGTCGAAGTCGTGCTCCGTCGCCATCGTGCCGGGGATGATCTCCAGCGCCGCTTCATCGAGCCGCAGCTCCACGGGGACGAGCCCCGCGGCCTTGCGTTCATCGACGAGTGCCGTTTTGAGGCGCGGCAAAAAGTCCTTTGCGATCGCGCGGTGGACAAGGCAGACCTCCTCGGCGTTGCAGACAGACGGGCGGCTCGTCTTGGCGTTGACGATGATCTTGACCGCCATGTCAAGGTCTGCGTCTCTGTCGACGTACACATGGCAGATGCCGGTGCCGGTCTCGATGCAGGGAACGGTCGCATTTTCCACGCAGGCGCGGATGAGGCCCTTGCCGCCGCGCGGGATGAGCAGGTCGACGAGGCCGTCCGCCGTCATCAAGGCCTGCGCGCTCGCGTGCGTCGTGCCCTCCACGATGTTGACGATATCGGGGTCGCCGCCGGCGGCCTCGATGCCGGCCTTCAGCGCCGTTACGATGGCGCGGGAGGAGCGATAGGCCTCCTTGCCGCTGCGCAGCATACAGACGTTGCCGCTCTTGATGCACAGCGCCGCGGCGTCCGACGTGACGTTCGGGCGGCTCTCATAGATGATGGCGACCAGCCCGAGCGGTACCTGCCGCTTGGTGATGGTCATGCCGTTGGGACGGGTGAACTGCGCGAGCGCGCGGCCCACATGGTCGGGCAGCGCCGCGGCGGCACGGATGCCGTCGGCCATCGCGCGGATGCGCGCTTCCGTCAGCGCGAGACGGTCGAGCATCACCTCGGAAATGTGACCGCGCGCCGCGTCGAGGTCCTTGTTGTTTTCGCGCAGAATATCAGCGTAATTCGCCTCAAGGCTCTCCGCCATTGCGAGCAGCAGGCGGTTTTTCTCCTCGGCAGAGGCGCTGCGGATGCTGCCCCATGCGGCTCTTGTTTTCTTCAAAAGATCGATGGTCGTCATGCTCAGTCCCTCTTTACCGTAAATCTTGTGCCCACGCGCCTGCCGGCGGCCACGTCGTAGAGAATATCGGGCGATTGACCGTTGGCAATGACCATTTCGCAGCCCGCTGCCGTCGAGATCTGTGCGGCGCGCAGCTTCGTCGCCATGCCGCCTGTGCCGAGGCTTGAGCCGCTCCCGCCGCCGAGCGAGATGATATGCTCGTCGATGACGTCCACCGTATCGATGAGCTTCGCGTCGGGATTCTTGCGTGGGTCGCCGTCGAAGAGCCCGTCGATGTCCGAGAGCAGGATGAGAAGATCGGCCTTGACCGTTGCCGCTACGATGGCGGAGAGCGTGTCATTGTCGCCGATGCCGAACTCCGCGGTGGAGATGGTGTCGTTCTCGTTGATGATGGGCAGCGCGCCGAGCTCCAGGAGCCGCGCGAGCGTGTTGTGGAAGTTTTCCTTGCGGGTGCCGCCCTCTTCAATATCGGGCGCGGTGATGAGGAGCTGTGCGACGGTGTGGTTGTACTCGGTGAAGAGCTTATCGTAGGTGTACATCAGCTCGCACTGGCCGACCGCGGCGGAGGCCTGCTTGGTGGGGGTGTCCTTCGGCCGCTCGCTCAGATTGAGCTTGCCAAAGCCCATGGCGATGGCGCCGGAGGAGACGAGAATGATCTCGTGCCCCATGTTCTTCAGGTCGCTCAGCACCTTGCAGAAGCGCTCCATGCGCTGGATGTTCAGCCGCCCTGTGGCGTGCGCCAGCGTGGAGGTGCCGACCTTGACAACGATACGCATAAAATATCCCTCCGATCGGAATGCCGCGGTCAGCGCCGCGGACTTGGAATTTGCTCCCTATTATACCGCGCCTTTTTTCATTTTGCACCTCTTTTTTCATATTTTTTGCGCTGCGCTGACACGGTAAACCGAAAAAGCAGGGGCGCGCTCTTCGGCGCGCCCCTGCGGGCAGACGGATATTGGCTCAGAACGGTTTTTTTGCAACGTCCAGAATGACGTCCAGCATCCCCTGGATCTGCGGCGTGATGACCTTGTTTCTGTGGTAGAGCACCTGACGCCACTGGCGCATCTGGCAGTCCGCCACGGGGATGATGGCGAGATTGTCCTTGTGGATGCTCATCTCTGCCGTATAGAGCGGCAGGATGGAGAGATACTCCGGATTCTCGCGGATGAGTCTGAGCGCCAGCGTGTCGCTCTCGAGCTCCAGAAACGGCTCCACGCTCAGGTCCTGACGGGCGAGCTCGCGGTCGAACTGGTCGCGGTAGGGGTTGCCGTGGTTCATCAGAATGAACGGGTGCGAGACGAGGTCGGCAAGGTGAACGTCGCTGCGCTCGGCAAGCGGATTTTCCGCGTTCGTTACGACGACCACATCCTCCTGCTCCTCAAAGACCTTGACAAACTGTGTGTCGAAGATCTGCGCGTCGAGCGTGTAGATGATGTCGAGCTCATTTTTGACGAGCATCTCCGTGATGGAGGCGATGTTGCCCGCGTGCAGGTTGATCTGCACGTGCGGGAAGCGCTCGTGGAAAAGCGGCACGATATCGGAAAACGACGCCGTGAGCAGCGAGTTGAGCGTGCCGACACGCACCGTGCCGCTGAGCTCGGAATCGGACGAGGCGAACGCGCTCGCCCGCGCGATGGCGCTGACCACGTCGCGCGCGTAGGAGACGAAGTCCTTGCCGTACTGTGTGATGGAGACTGTTTTGCCGATGCGGTCAAAGAGCTGCACGCCGAGCTCGCGCTCGAGCTGCTGTATCTGCACTGTGACGGCGGACTGCGAATAGTCCAGCGCTTCAGCAGCGCGGGAAAAACTTTTGAGTTCCGTAACCTTCAAGAAGGTGACCAGATTGCGAACCTCCATACGAGCCTCCAATTTAGAATTTATAATGAATTTCCGAAAATATATTATTGGAAATGTCGAGATTTGTCAAGAGACCTATTACAAATAATAATGGTATTTTTCAAAAAAGATGGGGGAAAGGACCGGCTGCATCGATGCAGCCGGTCCTTTGCTTATTCTTCGTACTCCAGATGCAGCAGCTCATGCGCGCGCTCGCTGAGACCCGCGTCATACATTGCGTTGATGACGGGATTGCGCTCGCTGCGCTTGAACATCGCGCTGCGGTCGATCTCATACAGACCGTGCGCGCGCTGGAGCTTGGTGTTTATCAGCGCGTAAGGCTGGCCCGCGCCGCCGACGCATCCTGTGCGGCAGGACATGACCTCGACAAGGTCGACCTGCACCTCGCCGCTTTCGATCTGATCGAGCAGCTTGGCGGCGTTGGAAAGGCCGTGGGCAAGGGCGATGCGCACGTCGCGCCCGTTGATGGGCAGCGTGACGAAGCGGATGGGCTCGTTGCCGCGCAGACCGCTGTGCTCGAGCATACGCAGCGCGTTTTTGCTCTTGTCAGGCAGGCAGTAACGCGCGACCGCCTCGGCAACGCCGCCGGAGGTGCCGAAGATCTCGGCTGCGCCGCTGCCCATGCCGAACGGCAGGTCGGGCGCTTCCTTTTCAAGCATCTGAAAGCGGATGCCGGACTCCTTGATCATGCGGATGACCTCCTGCGTGGTCAGCACAAGGTCCACATTGGGGACACCGTCGCGGCGGAACTCGGGACGGCCGGCCTCCATCTTCTTGGCCGTGCAGGGCATGATGGCAATGTGGTAGGTCGTGCGCCCGTCGGCGGCATCCTTTTCACGGTACTTGTCCTTGAGCACGGTTGCCAGCATCTGCATGGGGGAGAGAGCGGAGGAGAGATTCTTGAGGAACTGCGGCCGCTCATTTTCCACGTACCGCACCCACGCGGGGCAGCAGGAGGTCATCAGCGGCAGGTTCTCGCCTGTCTCCAGACGGCGCAGGAACTCCTGCGCTTCCTCGCGCACGGTGAGGTCCGCGCCGAAGATCGTGTCGTACACCTCGTCCGCGCCCATGATCTTGAGCGCTGTGACAAGCTTGTCGAGCACATTTTCGCCGCTCGGGATGCCATAGGCCTCGCCGAGCGCTACGCGCACGGCGGGGGCGATCTGAACGACGACGCGCTTTTGCGGGTCGTGCAGCGCGCGCCACGCATCACCGATCTGGTTTTTCACTGTGATGGCGCCGGTCGTGCACACGGCGGAGCACTGGCCGCAGCTGACGCAGTGGGTGCTCGAAAGCTGCTGGTTATCGCCCGCCTCGATGTGCAGGCCCGGACCGCGGCCCGCAAAGTGCAGGATGCTCATGCCCTGCACCTCCTTGCACACGCGCACGCAGTCGCCGCAGAGAATGCACTTGTTATAGTCGATCTGCACGGCGGGGGAGGAGTGGTCCTCGGGAATGTGCTCGCGCGTGTCGCTGAAGCGGATATGGTGGATGCCGAAGCGCACCGCCATCTCGCGCAGGCGGCAGGTGCGGCTCTTTTCGCACATGGTGCAGTCGCGGCAGTGGGCCGAGAGCATCAGCTCCAGGATCATGCGGCGGTATTTGAGCAGACGCGCGGTGTTCGTGCGGATGCGCAGGCCGTTTTTCGGCTTGGTCGTGCACGCAGCCGAGATCTCGCCGGTGTCAAGGTTTTCGACCATGCACATACGGCACGCGCCATAAACGGAGAGATCGGAATGGAAGCAGAAGTTCGGCACCTCTACGCCTGCCTTGCGGCAAACATCCAGCACCGTCGCTTCCTGGTCAAATTCCACGCGGATGTTGTCCACGTACATGATATTAGCCATCGATCTCCACCTCCTGAATGGCGTCGAAGGGGCAGGCTTCGATGCAGGTGTAGCATTTTACGCACTTCTCCGGATCGATGGAGAAGGGGGACTTGATCACGCCCGTGATGGCGTCGGCATGGCAGTTGCGCGCGCACTTGCTGCACCCGCGGCAAACGCTCGGGTCGACGACGAGACGGATCCTGTTATAGGGCAGACCGCCCGGAACGATCGGCTCGCGGTCGCGCTCGCAGAGCGCACACTCGCCCTTGAGATGGTCCTCAAACTCCTTCGGAAAGTATTTGATGGCGGTCTCCAGCGTGTGGAACGAGTTTTTGCCGAGATTGCAGAACGCCGTCACCGAGATCATCTCGCCAAGGTCGGTGAGCAGGGTGAACTCCTTGCGGTCGATGCGGTAGTCCTTCAGCCCCCAGAGCAGCTCGTTCATGCGCTTTGTGCCCTCGCGACAGGGGACGCACTTGCCGCAGAACTCTGTCTGCGTGTATTCCATGAAGCGCGCGGCCACGTCGACCATGCAGCGGTCCTCGTCGAGCACGGTGATGACGCTGTCGCCGCGGCGCACGCCGTAGGGCTTGAGCTTGACAAAGTGCAGCGGAAGATCCAGATGCTCCTCGGTCAGAAGGCCGCCGCTCGGCCCACCGATCTGCACGGCCTTAAATTTCTTGCCGCCGGGGATGCCGCCGCCGATGTCATAGATGACCTGGCGGATGGTCGTCGCCTCCTCGGGGATATCCACGTAGCCGGGATTTGCGATGTCGCCTTTGAGTAAAAAAATTCTTGCCATTTTTCTCTCTCCGTATTGATCCTGTAGTCCACCGCTTGTATATTCTGCGGCGGTCGTATACAACATTATGAAACTCTAACATTCTAATCGATAAAAGTAAAGGGATGCAGTGATAAATTATTTGAATAGGAAGAAAACATATAAATACTTTGTGCCATTATGGGGGGTGAAAATGAGAATATTCACGCAAAAAAGCCACTGCAATGCGTGTTTGCAGTGGCTTTTTCCATATATTTCGTCGCTCAGGCTTGTTTCGTTTCCGCGTCCTCCGCCTCCTCCACGAGCTGCATCACCGAGACCTCAAACGCTGTGCGTTCCTCGCTGCCGGTCTCGAGCATTTTGGTGTAGGTGCGGCTCTGTACGCGCCCCTCGATGGTCAGCCGGTCGCCCACGTCCATCTCGGCGATCTGCATTGCCGTCTGTCCCCAGGCGATGCAGGGCAGATAATCCGCGCGGCCGTAGTGACGGTTTACGGCCAGAATGAGGTCGCAGATGCTGCGCCCCAGCGGTGTGCGCCGCAGCGCGGGCTTTTTGCACAGCGTGCCGGAGAGCAGGATGCGGTTGAAGTAGGTCCCGTCTCCCGGCTCGATGCTCTGGGCGAAGACCGTGATGACGAGCTTGCTGCCCTGCCCGCTCTTATTGTTGAACGAACGAAGCTGCCCCGTGACGCGCAGGCTCTGTCCCTCGCTCACGGGACACGTGCGCAGCAGCGCCTCGCCCGCTACGATGACGGGCACGTCGCTCTGCCCCGACAGGCGCTCCACCCGAAGGGGAAATTTGTCAAACCGCCGCGCGTGATTTTCGTGCGAAAAGGCGGGGGCGCTCCCGGCGATGCCCCACAGCTCCACATAGTTCTGGCTTCCTTCCATATCGTACACCTCAACACGGTTTTGTTGCTGTATCCTATGAAGCGGAAGCAAAAGATATGCCGTTTCCCACGGGAAGACAAAAAGGAAGAGCTGCCTCCCGGCAGCTCTTCCTTTTGTCGCAGCGGACTGCGAATGATCACATCTTGGAGATGATCTCGACCAGCTCTTCACCGATACGGCCCTGAGCCTCGACGGTCGCGGAGCCGATGTGCGGCGTGCAGGAGACCATCGGGTGAGAGTAGAGGGCGACGTTGGTCGCGGGCTCGTCGGCATAGACGTCCAGACCGGCGGCGCGGACCTTGCCGCTGTTGAGCGCGTCAAGCAGCGCGGCCTCGTCGACGTTGGTGCCGCGGGAGGTGTTGATGATGACGACGCCGTCCTTCATCTTGGCGATGCGCTCGGCATTGATGAGAGCGCCGCCGTCGACAGCGGGAGCGTGGACGGAGATGAAGTCGGACTTGGCGAGCAGCTCGTCCATCTCAACATAGGGGATGCCGAGCTCCTCCTCGATGCCGGGGATGTGGAAGATATCGAACGCGACAACGTTCATGCCGATGGCCTTGGCCATCTTGCCGAGCTTCTGACCGATGCGGCCGAAGCCGACGATACCGAGCGTCTTGCCGGTCAGCTCGATGCCCTTGCCGTAGGCCTTCTTCTCCCACTTGCCCTCGCGCATGGAGTGGCCGGCGATGGAGATGTAACGGGCGCAGGAGAACATATGAGCCATGGCGAGCTCGGCAACGGACTCGGAGGGGGACTTCGGGGTGTTCTTCACCTCGATGCCGTTGTCCTTGGCGTACTGCACGTCGATGTTGTCAAGGCCGACACCGGCGCGGATGACGCACTTGAAGCGGCTGCCCTTGGCCTCGTCGATCTGCTTGGCGCGCAGCTTGGTCTTGGAGCGAATGATGGCGACGTCGAAGTCGCGCAGGGCCTTGCCCAGCTCGTCGGGCTCGTAGAACTGCTCAACGAGCTCATGACCCATCGCGCG
>ENA-UOJV01001984-UOJV01001984.1-human-gut-metagenome-genome-assembly--contig:-C82-NODE-1984-length-19091-cov-8.837729_pt1 | contig 19091 bp, 16 predicted proteins | sample MGYA00242356_ERZ723903 | MGnify/ENA metagenome assembly ERZ723903
GCTCGCAAAGCCTGCTGTAATGGGCTTTGTGAGCATTTTTTGTTTGGTTTTCATATGTGCCATATTTTTCTCGTTCCTGGTCTATCGTTTTTGAATTCTTTATGATAGTTCGCATCGTGTTTTCATCATATTGGGGTCAATGTCTTTTATAAATTATAATTTCTTTTTAATTTATTAATATTTTTTATAATTATTGCATTATTTGAAATATTAAGATACAATTAATTTATAAATAGTTAATAAATAACATAAAATCCGGCTGATGTGTTGTTCTCATATAATATTTTTACTTATTTTATAAGGGAAAGGGTGAATTATATGAATTTACAAAAAGTACAATATGACATAGTTGATGGTATTGCCGTTATCACTATGAATTGGGCAAAGAATTTGAATGCTATTGATGAAACGATGGCATCAGAACTTTTAGAGGTATTGGATTCGGCCCAGAATGATGATAATGTGAAAGTCGTTGTACTGAAAGGCCTTACTAAAGCGTTTTCTGCAGGCGGCGATATCGGCTATTTTTATCACCTCATCCAGAAAGGCGAAAAAGTGGATATGGAAGACTTAATTAGTAAAGTCGGAGTTTTGACAGAGCGTGTTAAGCGCCTGGACAAATTAGTTATCGCTTCTGTGTCCGGTGCGGCCGCGGGAGCTGGTGCAAGTTTGGCGTTGTCATCAGATTTTATTGTGTGTGCTGACAATGCCAGGTTCCTCATGGCTTTCGTAAACATGGGATTGGCCACCGACACGGGTGGAATGTATCTTTTGTCCAAACAGGTCGGAGAAAAACTAGCGATGGAATTATGTATAACCGGACGCCCGCTGGATGCTCAGGAAGCTAAAGAACGAGGCATTGTTTATAACGTAGTCCCTGCAGCTGAATTGGAAGTGGAAACAATGAAATTAGCTGGAAAATTAGCCGCCGGGCCTTTAGTTGCCTATAAACATATTAAACGACAAGCCTATGCAGCTGTGTTTGGTGATTATAGAAATTATTTAGACAATGTAGAGGGTAATGCACAACGAATCTGCTCACAAACTGCTGATTTTGCAGAAGGTGTAGCAGCTTTCATAGAAAAACGGAAACCTCAATATCAGGGGAAATAAAGGGTCCTATATATAAGGAGGCGTTAACATGAGCTGGAAAGAAGAATATGAAAAGAAACTGATGGATGTCAAAGAGGCCGTCAAACTGATTAAAGACGGGGATGTTTTATGGGTAGGAACATATTGCAATAATCCAATACAGATGATCGAAGCGCTGGAAGAACGGAAAGATGAACTCCATAACGTAACCATCGTTAACAATCTTGCCTGCCAGCCCTTTAGATATATGTCAGGTGAATTTAAAGGACATATTAATGCACATTCTATTTTCTGGGGACCTTGTGAACGAAAATATGCTAAAGAAGGCAATGTAGCTGTTAATTCTGTCCATTTTTCTCAGAGTGGATCGACTTTTAACGATATTTATCATGTCAACACGCTCTTTGTCGAAGTATCAGAACCGGACGAAGAAGGGAATATGTCTTATGGTCCCATTGGTGTCGCCTGGGATGGACGTGCTGCACAGTGTGCTACAAAAAAAATCGTGCAGATTAATAAATATCAGGGTCATGTGCGCGGTGTGGACAGTACAATCAACGTAAAAGACGTAGATGCCATCTGCCGTTTTGACCACCCTTTGCCGGAATTGAAACAGCCCCCGGTCAGCGAAACAGATAAAAAGATTGCCTCATATATCGTACCTAATATTACGGATGGGTCGATTTTACAAGTCGGCTTAGGTGGTATTGCCAACGCAGTAGCCTATTCATTGGAAGACAGGAAGCATTTAGGTGTACATACGGAAATGTTAACGGATTCGATGGCTTATCTGTATAAGAAAGGAGTCATCGACGGTGATAATGTCATTGCAGGCTTCGGTCTCGGGTCTAATGAGGTGTACGACTGGTGCAAATCAGGTGTACCGGAACTCAGAGACATTGGCTATGTGAATAATCCCTTTGTAGCCGGCTCAAAGGATAAATTTATTTCCATTAATTCGTGTCTCATGGTTGATCTTACGGGTCAGGTGTGTTCAGAGTCTATTGGACATATGCAGTTTTCTTGTACTGGCGGCCAGCTGGATTATGTATTAGCTGCAAGTATTTCGAAAGGTGGTCAGAGTTACCTGTGCCTGAAATCCACTCTGACAAAAAAAGACGGTACGAAACAATCCAATATTGTGCTTAATCTGCCTGAGGGCGAAGTGGTTACGACTCCGCGTTCCTGTGTCATGTATATTGTTACCGAATATGGCATTGCTGACTTATATAACAAACCCGTCAAAGAACGTGCAAAAGCACTTATTGCCATTGCGCATCCGGATTTTAGAGAAGAACTGAAACAACAGGCTGTCAGGGCCGGGCTTGTTCCTGCTGATGAAATATAGGGCCTATACCTCCTGCTGAATAGGTATCTGCTTTAGTATCCTGTCAGGAAGTTACCGGTATATGAAATAGATGACCAGTATACCTGTGCCCATATATACAGCCATCAGGATCAGAATGAGATGGCGCCGGGCAGAAAATACGGGCTGGGAGGCACCGGGTACAGAACCGGCAAGCATGACATAGGTGTCACGTTCTGTATTGAAAAAATGGCGATGGAACTGACCACATTCTGCCAGGTCAGAAGCTGGGATGAAACCCATTCGGAGCGCGGCATGCCGTTGTTGACGGTAAAGAGTACTGGTATATGGGATGAAACCCATTCGGAGCGCGGCATAGTTTGGTTAGTCATGATATCCCTCATTTATGCTATAGTCATTCCTATAGTACGAAATGCTATCAGAAAAAGCAAGTAAAAAGAGGCTGTCCAGATACAGTGACCCCCATACATTGGATTCCAGGTCTGATGTATGGGGGTCACTCTGCTTTTTATGCGATTTTTGGCGCTATTTCTCAGCGGATGAAATTGGTCATGATTTTGGCTTCTGTTTCCGGTGCTGTAATGCCAGCCTTTTTACCGGCTTCGATGCACTTCAGTATCCACGCCATGTTGCGGCCAAGGACGCGCATGATCTGAAGTCCTTCGGCATCCTGACGGACTTCATCAGGCGTATTGCCATGTACCATGGGCCAGTAGTTGGAAGCGACGCTTACCATCTGATGATAGGCCAGGTATTTATTGAGGACATCGAGAGTAGCTGTCGTTCCGGCACGACGGGCGGATGCGACGGTTGCCCCGACTTTGTGTACGAGGGCCGCACCGGCTTTTCCGGCGAGCTGATCCATAAAGGAAACGATTTCTCCTGACGGGGAAGCCCAGTATACGGGAGAACCGATGACGAGACCATCGGCGGTCTTCATTTTTTCAGCAACGGCATTGACCGTAGCCGTATCCGGAACAGCATGGATGATTTCTGCATCAATACCGTTTTCTTTCAGCGTATCAGCGACGACGGAAAGTGCCGTATAGGTGCAGCCTTTTTCACGGCGGCTGCCATTAAGCAAGATAACTTTCATGAAAATCCCTCCTGTATATCATTGCAAATTTTTATCAATTTTGCATATTTACTATATCACGCAAAAGACAAATAGTCAAACAAAAAAAAGAGTAAACGTAATTGTGCCGAAATAAGGGTGTTTTTCATCATAAAAAAGTATATACTAAAAATAAATACGAATACAGATATCATCGTGTATATGTCAGATAAGGAAGTGAGTATTATGGCGTATCGGGAATGTCCCGGCTGTGGATTTTTTTATGTCAGTGATGAAGAAGATACGTGTCCCGAATGCGGATGGCTCGTGCCCCGGAAATGCCCGTTCTGCGGCAGTGAATATACAAATAGGGATATCATTTGTCCGGGATGCGGGAGACAGATCGATACCCTTACCCATCAGATCCTGCCTGATTCCGATGAAGCGGACGATGACTTTGATACAGGATATGACAGAGGGTTTGACACAGGATTCGATAAAGGCTATGAGTACGGCCATGATCAGGGCTTTGAAAAGGGATTTGAAGCGGGCCGCAATAATGATATGACAGCGCTGGGAGCTGTGCAGAAACGAAGACAAGACCAAAAAACAAGGCAAACCATGCAACAGACAGATGCGGCTGTGACAGAAGAAGCAGGAAATGCTTCTGCAGAGGAAACGTCGGTGGTGGACCCGGTATCAGCACAGGAGACACCGACGCCATGGACATCCAAAGTGATTGGCGTCCTGCTCGTTCTCCTCTGTCTGGCTGTCGTTATCGGCATTGTAGGCCTGGAACCAGTGGCCGTCGTCTTTGTTCTCCTTGTTATATACGTCCTGCTCCGTTGAATAATTTCTTGCCAGAGCCTGTGGGGAAACGAAAGTATAGAAATTAAAAAAAGACTGTTTTTACCGGTTTCTTATGCTAAAATGGTAAAAACAGTCTTTTAATTTTTATATGTTGAGGGAGTGATGACCTATGAAAATCATGGTAACGGGAATTGGCGGCATCGGTGGATATATGGCGTCGTTTTTATGCGCCTATTATGATAATGTAACGCTCATCGCCCGCCGCAAACGGAAGGAATCTCTCATAGAAAAGGGGCTTATCCTGCACAGTGACTTTTTTGGTGAACACGTAGCTCATCCTGCCGTTACAGACGATCCGTCGTCGTGTGGCATCCAGGACGTGATTTTTGTCTGCGTCAAGAATTATTCCCTGCCGGCAGCATTACAGGCCGTGATTCCCTGCATAGACGATCATACGATGGTTGTCTGCATGCAGAACGGCGTCGATCATAGTGAGGTCGCCCGGTCTATCCTGCCAAAAGGGAAAATTATGGATTCGACTATTTACATCAATACAGAAGCCCAGGATGACTTTTCTATCCGCCAGTCCGGGGCCTTTGCTCGCATGTATATCAGCGGTTCTGAAGGAGAATACAGCAAAACTCTGCATGACCTCCTCGACCACCCGGGGCTGAAAGTACGGTATGCCGACGATATCCGCGTCGAAGTATGGAACAAGTTCATTACGAACTGCGCCATCAACGTAATTACAGCCTATTATGAAGATACCTTTGCCGGCGTATTTGCCCGTCCGCAAGGAAAAGAGGAATTCCATACCCTTCTCCATGAGGCCTATACGATTGGGAAAGCCCAGGGAGTTAATCTGGCTGGTGACCTGGTCAATACGATTTATCATCGCGTCATAGGACAGAAAAATCAGAATGTGACCAGCTCCCTTGCCCACGATGTCATGGCCCGCCGCCCCAATGAACTGGAAACGTTCAGTGGCTATCTCGTAAAGACAGCAGCTAAACTGGGAATAGATATTCCCTTGTCAAAGAAATTTTATGAAGCGTTGAAAGAACGGACTTCTTCAAAGTAACCAGTCCTTTTAGTAAACAGATTGAACAAGCAGGTCCTGTCGCATGCGACAGGACCTGTCATTTTCGGTATACAAATATTATTTGCTTTCAAAGAAGGCTTTATAGGCGAGATATCCGCTATAGGCATCGGATTTAGCAACGATTTCCAGGGGAGCGTGCATGCTGTGCATGGCGACGCCGCAGTCTACGACATCGCAGCCCCAGTCGGCCATGATATAAGCAATGGTGCCGCCACCGCCCTGATCGACTTTTCCCAGTTCCCCAATCTGCCAGGGGACATCGGCGGCGTTAAAAATCTGGCGTACCTGGGATAAAAATTCTGCATTGGCATCGTTGCTGCCGGCTTTTCCGCGGGCTCCGGTGTATTTGCACAGGCAGATGCCATAACCGAGCCGTGCCGCGTTTGTTTCTTCGTAGGCATCGGCGAATACAGGGTCCAGGGCAGCGCATACGTCGGCGGATAAAACCTGGCTGTTCCGCATGGTCCGGCGCAGCCATAGTTCTTCCGTATGGCCCTGCAATGCCAGGAGTTCGGCGACGAAATCAGGGAAAAATGCCGAGTGGACACCGGTATTGCCGACGGAACCGATTTCTTCCTTATCGGCAAACAGGGCTACCTGCGTCTTAGTGCCGGCATGGGCCGTGAGGATGGCTGCCAGATTGCCATACGAGCATACCCGGTCATCGTGGCCGTGGCTCATGATCATAGAACGGTCCAGGCCGACATCGCGGCTCTTGATGGCCGGGATGATTTCCAGTTCGGCACTGGCGAAATCTTCTTCTTCGATACCGTATTTCTTTTTCAGCAATTCCAGGACAGCCGGCTTTGTCTTTTCTTCTTCGCTGTTGGTTCCGACGAGGGGCATGAGCATTTCCCCGCTGATGGCTTCGGAAAGTTTTTTGGCCGCCTGGTCTTTACCGAGGTGGGGGAGCAGGTCATTGATGAAAAATACGGGATCGTCAGGGTCTTCACCAATAGAAACGTCAATGCGCCGGCCGTCTGCTGTATACACGACGCCAATCAGGGACAGGGGCAGGCAGACCCACTGATATTTCAAAAGACCTCCGTAATAATGGGTCTTGAAATACACAATGCCATTTTTTTCCGCAACAGGCATGGCTTTCAGATCGAGCCGGGGGCAGTCGATATGAGAACCGACGATTTTCATGCCCTGGGCGACAGGTTCGGTGCCAATGACGGCGAGGATGACTGATTTGCCTTTCTGGTTCCAGTATACTTTGTCACCGGCCTTGAGGGTGGTATAGTCATGGAGTGGTTTAAAACCAGCAGTTTCAGCCTGACGGATGATTTCCTTATTGGCCAGCCGTTCCGTCCGGGCTGTATCGAGGAAGTGACGGTATTTTTTGCTGTATTCTTCCATTTCCAGACGCTGTTCTTCAGAAAAACGGGCCCAGACACTGTTTTCTCTATCAAATGCTTTCATTTATATTCCTCCTTATGGTATAATTAACCAAAATGGCAGGACGGCCATTTTTACATTATGCATGTCTAACATCACCATTATAGTGATATTTCCTGATAAATAAAAGGGGGAACAGGAAAATGGCACAAGATATAATAAAACAGCTGGTTGAAAAATATACGTCCCACATATGTGAGCTCCGCCGTACGATTCATGCTCATCCGGAGCTTTCGTATCAGGAAGAGGGGACGGCGGCCCTGGTGGCTGCGGAATTCCGCAGTCTGGGGCTGGAAGTGTATGAACATGTTGGCGGTATCCATGCCGTTGTGGGAATTCTTCATGGCGGTAAGGGAAAGGGACTGACTATTGCGCTCCGGGCCGATATGGATGCCCTGCCGGTCACAGAAGAAACGGGACTTCCTTTTGCTTCAGAAACGCCCGGCGTCATGCATGCCTGCGGCCATGATGCACACACATCGATTCTCCTCGGCACGGCCCGTGTCCTGACGGCACTGAAAGATACTTTTGCCGGAACGGTCCTTTTTATCGGCCAGCCGGCAGAAGAAAAATCTCCTGATGGCGGGGCTAAAGCCGTCGTCAGATCGGGAATCCTCGAAGGGACCGATGCCGTGTATGGCCTTCACGTCTGGCCCGGGCTTCCTACGGGTCAGGTCGGGATTCTGGCCGGTCCCATGATGGCGGCTTCGGATCACGTGACCGTTACGATCTGCGGAAAAGCCAGTCATGCTGCCATGCCGCATCGTGGTACCGATGCTATCGTAGCGGCCGGACAGTTCCTGACGGCAGTACAGAACATCATCAGCCGCCAGATTAATCCGCTCTATCCGGCAGTCCTCACTTTCGGGACCATTCACGGAGGTACACGGTATAACATCGTAGCCGATAAGGTCATCATCGAAGGTACGTGCCGCACGTATCACAAAGAAGCCCAGGATATGGTGGAAGATAAGCTGCAGCGGCTGCTGAGCGGTCTCGACACGATGCTCGGTACAGAAAGCACGCTTCAGTATGACCGGGGCTATGATGTGGTCTTCAATGATGCGGAGCAGGCGGAATTTATCAAAGATGTCGTACGGACCCGGTTTGGGGAAGACGCTCTGGCAAACGTCAGGGAACCGGCCATGACGGCAGAAGATTTCTCCGGCTATCTCAAAGCGTATAACGGTGCTTTTTTGTGGCTCGGGGCAACGGCACCGGGAAAACCGGTCTGGCCGCTCCATAATTCTCATTTTGCCGCCGATGAAAACTGCCTGCCCTTCGGCATGGAACTCATGACTTCTCTCGTGCTGGCGGCGCTTTCCAATCAGGATGTCAGCATCATCGCACCGGATGCGGCGCATAAAGCATAGATAAGTTAGAAAAAAATCATAAATAAAAAAGGAAATCGCCTCCATATCACGAATATATATAATAACGTGATTTTTAGGAGGCGATTTATATATGAAAGAATATGCTAGTGACAAGATCCGCAACGTGGCTGTACTCTCCCATGACGGAGCCGGTAAGACGGCCGTCGTCGAATCCCTGTTGCTTGCCTGCGGCGCAGTTGATGCCGTCGGTGTGGGCAAGGACAACAAACACATCATGGACTTTGAACCGGAAGAAATCAAGCGCAATGTAACTATCCAGCTCGGTATCGCGCCCTGCGAATGGCAGGGATACAAGCTGAATTTTATTGATACGCCGGGGTATTCCGAATTCTGCGGTGAAGTCCGGGCTGCTCTTAGGGCCGCTGACGGTATCCTCATGGTCGTTTCGGCTGATGCCGGTGTAGAAATGGATACGGAACGCGCCTGGGATTACGGTGTGGAACTACAGTTGCCGCGTATGATTTACGTCAATAAAATGGATGCTGAAAATGCCGATTTCTTTGGCTGCCTCGAAAAGATGCGCGCTGTTTTTGGCAAATCCATTATGCCGCTTCAGATCCCGATCGGAGAAGGCAATGATTTCCGCGGCATCATCGATGTCTGCAAAATGATTGCCTGGGAATGGAAAAACGGAAAAGCTGAAGAAATCAAAGTACCGGCAGAATATATGCCCAAAGCCCGTGAAGTCCGTGAAATGTGCATGGAAGCCGCTGCTGAAGGCGATGACGAACTGCTGGAAAAATATCTGGAAGGGGAAGAACTGACTATCGACGAACTGCGCCAGGGCCTGCGCCAGGGCATGCTGACCGGACGGGTATGCCCGGTCATGTGTGGCAGTGCCGTCCATCATATCGGGACGACAGAACTTCTGGGCCGGCTCATCCGCTATATGCCGGACGCATCCCAGAAAGTCATGATGGGAACGGATAAAAAGACGGGCGAACCCATCATGGTATATCCCAACAAGCCGTTTACGGGATTTGTATTTAAGACACTCATCGATCCCTTTGCAGGAAAATTGAGTTATGTCCGCATTTTCTCCGGTGAACTCAAAGAAGGGGATAAACTGTATAACGTGACCCAGGATACGGAAGAAAAGCTGGGCAAGATGTTTACCCTCGTCGGCAAAGAACAGGTACCAGTCAAAGAAGCAATTGCCGGTGATATCGTCGTCATTCCGAAACTGGCCCATGCCCGTACAGGTGATACCTTTGCTACGGCAGAATTCCCTGTAGAATACGATCCGATCCGCTTCCCCAATCCGCTCCATACGGTTGCCATGGTCCCTGAAAAGAAAGGCGACGAAGAAAAACTGATGACGGCGCTGTCGAAAATCAGTGAAGAAGATCCTACCTGCCAGGTGGAAAAGAATGCCGAAGGCAAGCAGATACTCGTCCGCTGCATGGGCGACGTTCATCTGGAACACATCATGAACAAGATGGAACGCAAATACGGCGTCAAAGGAATCCTCGAACCGGTCTATATTCCGTACAGAGAAACCATCAATGGTGTTACGGAAGTAGAAGGCAAACATAAGAAACAAAGCGGCGGTCATGGCCAGTATGGTCATGTCAAACTCAAACTGGAACCGCTTACCAATGGGGAAGACTTCGAATTTGTCGATGCTATCTTCGGCGGGGCTGTGCCGCGCCAGTATATCCCGGCTGTCGAAAAGGGCGTAAAAGAAACGCTGGAAAAGGGCCTCATTGCAGGCTATCCTATGATTCATGTCAAAGTTACTCTGGAAGACGGTTCCTACCATCCTGTCGATTCGTCGGAAATGGCCTTTAAAGTAGCGGCAGCACTGGCATTGAAGAAAGGCGTGCCCGAAGCGAAACCAGCGATTCTCGAACCGGTTTATAACGTCGATGTCATCGTGCCGGAAGAATATATGGGTGATGTCATGGGCGACTTCAGCGGACGCCGTGGACGCATCCTTGGTATGGAACATCATCCCAGCCATAAAAACCTGATTGTGGTCAAAGCGCAGGTACCGCTGGCAGAAATGAGCGGTTATGTAACGATTCTGCGTTCGATGACCCAGGGGAAAGGTACATTCAACATGTCCTTCTTTGATTATGAAGAAGTACCGAAAAAGACAATGGATGAAATCATTGCCGCTTCACAGGCTGGTAAGGAAGAATAAATCCCTCCTCACGTATCCTCGCCGCATATTGTGTGCGGCGGGGATTTCTTTTGGGAATGGAACCCTATGCTGTCGATTCTTTTGTAATTGAAAGGAGCTATTGTCATGGATGTAATGCAAGAATATGCCGATAAGAAAAAGACGCCGGAACAGATTGCCGCCTGTGTGGAATCGGGCTGGTCCTGCTGTGCTGATATTTCGGGAGCGATTCCACCGGTCCTGGCGGAGGCACTGGGAAAACGGGCCGCTTCCGGGGAAATACAGGATGTGACATGTCATACTCTGCTCGATGTAACGCCTCTGGGAACGCTGTCTCCCGAAGCCTATCCGAATATTACGCCAGTTACCTGGTTTTCCGGTGGCGGCCTGCGTAAGGCGGCCAATGAGGGGCGCTGTGATATCATGCCCTGCTATTATCACGATGCGCCGGGACTGTTTGAACGATATATCGATATTGATGCTTTCTTTGCCCAGGTGTCTCCTATGGATAAGCACGGGTATTTCAGTACCAGCCTGAGCGGTTCCTGTAGTGCTGCTATGATACGGAAGGCCCGTCACATTTATCTGGAAGTCAATGACCAACTGCCGCGTGTACTCACGGCACCGCAGATCCATATTTCCCAGGTCGATGGACTGTGTGAAACGTCTCATGCCCTGCCAATTGTACCACCAGTACAAATCGACGATATCAGCCGTACCATCGGTGGATATATCGCCGAAGAAGTCCCCGACGGGGCGACACTGCAGCTCGGTATCGGCGCCGTGCCGGAAGCCGTAGGATTGGCCCTCAAGGATAAGCATGATCTGGGAATCCATACGGAGCTGTTTACAGACAGCATGGTAGAACTCATAGAATGCGGGGCCGTCACCAATGCCAGAAAGCCGATTCACCGGGGAAAGACCGTGGCGACACTGACTTTTGGTTCTCAGCGTATCTACGATTTTATCGATGATAATCCGGCATTTCTCATGTTGCCTGTCGATTATGTCAATGACCCGGCAGTCATTGCCCGCCATCCTGATTTTATTTCCGTCAATGCGGCTATTGAAGTCGATTTCTTTGGCCAGGCCTGCTCAGAATCGACTGGGACACGGCATATTTCTGGTACAGGCGGCCAGGCTGATTACGTGCGCGGCGCCATCTGCTCACCGGGCGGAAAGAGCTTTATCGCTTTCCCATCTACAGCAAAAGGCGGTACCATCAGCAAAATTGTGCCGACTCTGACACCGGGGGCCATCGTTTCGACGAGTAAAAATGATATTGATTACGTCGTTACAGAATACGGCATAGCCAAACTGCGGGGGAAAACCCTTTCCCAGCGGACAAAAGCCCTGATAGGGATTGCCCATCCGAAATTCCGGGAAGAACTGACCTTTGCTGCTAAAAAAATGCATATTTTGATTTAGCGATAGAAGTAACGCTTTACGTTTCAGGCAGTTGATGCTCAGGTTTTACAAAATAATCCAACATATCCTTGATGTGATGAATAAACAGACGGCTTGCTGTAGGCAGGTCGTCTTTACTTTTATAGGCAATCGATAGTACGCGCGAAACGGGAGGAATTGTTTCACGGATGGCAATATGATAATGCGTACGCTGGAGTATCAGTTCTGCCAGTATAGATACACCAAGCCCGGCTTCTACCATGGTCATGATGGTATAGTCATCGTGAATCGTGTATTTGATTTTTGGGGTTGCGTCAATGCGTTGAAATGCTTCCAATGGCTCATAGTAATGCCCTTCTTCCAACAGGATATACGGTTCTTTGGCCAGTTCAGAAAGAGGAACAGCAGAGGTTTTTGTCAGAGGATGGTTTTCCGGGAGGATGGCCAGCATACGGCCTTCACCAAGAATATCGGTCTGCAATCCGGAGACGGCTTTAGGATTTACGAATCCAAAGTCTACTTCTCCCGTGCGTATCCATTCCTCGATAGAAGTATAATCACCGGAATGAATCACGAACTCTACTTTGGGATACAATTGTTCAAAGCTGCGGATTAATCTGGGAAGCCAATGAACAGAGATGCTGGTCAGTACGCCAAACCGGACGATACCGGTTTCCAGTCCCAGGATTTCTTCTGATTTGTAAATTGTCGCATGATATGCATTGATCAGTGTCAGTATGTCAGGATATAATTTTTTCCCTTCATAGGTAAGTTTGGCTCCGGTACGGTAACGGTTCAGTAATTTGATATGCAGTTCGTCTTCCAGCGATGCTATCATCTGGCTTAAGGCGGATTGTGTATATCCCATGGCCGTTGCTGCTTTGGAAAAACTTCCAAATTCTACGATTTTTTGTAATGCAAGGTACCGTTTCATTATATTAGCACTCCTAATATTTAAATAAATAATTTTCGTTTTATTAATTATAAATTCAATGCTAAGATAGTGTCAACAACGAAAAGGAGGCTTATATCATGTCATATGAGAAAGTAAAAGAACTGTTTGACTCGGAAGGAATCGGTGACCGCCTCGTAGTGCACGACGATATTGGCGATACGGTACAGCATGCTGCGGCTATACTCAGATGCAAACCGGAACAGATTGCAAAAACGATGTCTTTTCAATTACAGACAGGTCCTATTGTGGTCGTTATGGCCGGAGATGTCAAAGTGAACAGCTCAAAATTTAAAGCTGTCTTTCACGAAAAGCCTGTTATGATTCCGGGAAACAAGGTGGAATCCATCACGGGTCATATGCCTGGAGCCGTTACACCGTTTGCGCTGAATGATGGGGTAAAAGTGTATTTGGATACGTCCATCCAGCGTTTCACCGATATGTATGCTGCCGGAGGAAGTCTCAACAGTACGGTTCATGTAACGATGGGCGAATTATGCCGGTTATCTGATTTTACTGACTGGATCGATGTCTGTAAGGACGTACAGGGAATGTAAATCAGAATGTATCCTGTTATGGGAGGATTTCTGCAGGATACAAAATATCTGTATTATGGAAAGGAATGAAAAAGATGAATAATTCATTTATACAGCGGTTGCAACAGTTGTCTACTCCTCATATTGCAGATGCCTGCCTTCGCGTTGGGGTGTCCGTACGCTGTGCACCCAGTCAGTTGCAGGCAATCGACGTCCATATGCACTGTGCAGGACCGGTTATGCCAGTACGCCATACGGGCAGCGTGGATATTTTCCTGGAAGCTCTGGAACAGGCATCTCCTGGCGATATTTTACTTGTAGACGATTCCGGACGGCATGACCGGTCCTGTGTAGGCGATATGATTACCCGCGAGGTAAAAATGGCCGGCCTTTCTGGCATTGTAGTCTGGGGATGTCACCGTGATACGTGTGAGCTGATGGAAATCGGACTGCCTTTCTTTTCTCTGGGGAAAATTCCGACAGGGCCATTGGAGGCAACTGATTCTGCTCCGGATGCTCTGACATGGGCCAAAGTGGGAGACTGGATCGTTACGTCAAAAGACGTTGCTGTGGGAGATGGGGACGGAGTGATTTTTTTACCGGAGGATCGTCTGGATGAGATTATACCGGCTGCCGAATCAATCCGCGATACAGAACATAAACAGGCTGAACGTATGCGGCAGGGCCAGGGGCTGCGCCAACAACTCCAATTCAGTGATTATCTAATGAAACATAAACAACATCCTAGTTATAGTTTCCGCAATCATCTGAGGAAAATCGGAGGGGCCGTAGAAGAATAATTACACGAATAGATACAATGGCAGGATATTGTCGAAAGAATACGGATTACGCATATATAACTTGCGTTTAACGTTTAAATACGCTATACTGTATATGTGAATTTTAGAACAATATTTTCGTAATACGTGTAGTGGTAAAACCACACAGTGGGAAAGGTTTGGTGAACAGAATGTCAGAATGGACGGCCATGTATAAACAGAAACTGACGACTCCGGAACAAGCAGTTACACTCGTAAAGGACGGTGACTGGGTCGATTATGGCATGACGACCTCCCAGCCGGTACTGCTCGATAAAGCGCTGGCGGGCCGCAAAGATGAGTTACACGATATTAAAGTACGGGAAACCATGTCCCTGTTTCCCCGTCAGGTCTGTGAATGCGACCCCGGTTGTGATACCTTTACGGTCATGAACTGGCATCTCAGCGGATATGACCGCAAACTGGCAGCACAGTCGCGCATGTTTTTTAATCCCATGTGTTTCCGCAATGAACCGTCGATTTACCGTAATATCATTGATGTCGATGTCGCTATGATCACCGTAGCGCCTATGGATAAACATGGCTATTTCAACTTTGGCCTTTGTGCCGCCGTGACCGAAGCCATTACGAAAAAGGCTAAAAAAGTCATTGTCGAAGTCAATCCACATATGCCGCGTTGTCTTGGCGGCCGTGGGGAAGCTATCCACATTTCTGACGTCGATGCCATCGTCGAAGCACCGGATGTGCCGGTGCCGACCATTCCCTTTGTCCTCGGCAATGATATCGATCAGAAAATCGCGTCTTATATCGTCGATGCTATCCCTGATGGGGCTACTCTGCAGCTGGGCATTGGCGGCCTGCCCAACAGCGTAGGTGCCATGATTGCCAAATCGGATTTGAAGGACCTCGGTGTCCATACAGAAATGCTCGTCGATGCCTTCTACCTTATGGCTAAGGAAGGCCGGCTGACAAATAAAGTCAAAAACCTGAACCGCGATAAAGGCGTCTTTGCCTTTGCCCTTGGCTCCCAGGACTTATATGACTGGGTAGATGACAATCCTGCCCTGGCAACGTTCCCTATCGATTACGTAAATGATCCGGCTGTCATCGGGCAGATTGATAATTTCATTTCCATCAACAGCTGCATCGAAGTAGACCTCTATGGACAGGTATCGGCCGAATCCATGGGGACCCATCAGATCAGTGGCAGCGGCGGCCAGCTTGACTTCACCGACGGCGCGTACCGGTCCAAAGGCGGCAAATCGATCATTGCCATGCATGCGACCCATACAGATAAGAAGACCGGTACGGTTACATCCAATATCAGCCCTATCCTGAAAGCGGGTACAACTGTCACCGATCCCCGCTCTCAGACGCACTGGATTGCGACAGAATACGGTATGGTAAACCTTATGGGAAAATCGACCTGGCAGCGTGCAGAAGCCCTCATCGGCCTGGCACACCCTGATTTCCGGGACGAACTCATCAAAGAAGCGGACAAGATGCATATCTGGCGCAAGAGCAACAAACGGTAATTAGTATTTTTAAACCAGTACTAGAAGATATACATTACTTTTAGTACTGGTTTGTTGTTTTGCTATGCTTGTTGTGCTTTATAACGTATTTTTTTGTAATGATTATTGACAGCAGATTTTTCTGGTGTTATATTGAAGAAAATATTTGTGCGTTATAACGCACAAAATTAAATTACCTTTTATATTAAGGAGGAAATCAATATGTTGACTGAACGTATTCGCAAAGCTAAAGATGCATATGTAAATGATATGCCTTCTATTTCTTATGAACGAGCACGTATTTGGACAGAATCATATAAAAAGACAGAAGGGCAATCGGCTATTATCAGACGGGCTAAGGCATTTAAAGATGTTTGTGAACAGTTAGGAGTACACATTTTTGAAGGTGAATTAATTGTTGGTGCAATTGGTGAATTTCGTAAATGTGGCATTTTAACTCCTGAATTTTCTTGGACCTGGGTCGATAAGGAAATGGATAATTTTTCTACGCGTGAACAGGATCCTTATGAAATGACGGCAGAACAAAGGGATTATGTACGTAAAAATATTTTCCCTTACTGGAAAGGGAAATCTGTAGAAGAAGCATTTTTAGCTCAAATCCCGGAAGAAACAGCGAAAGTTGGCGTAGATACGGGTATTGTGGATACGGATTCAAAATGGAGACAGTCAGTTGGTGAAATCACACCGGACTATAAAGACGGTTTATTTACTAAAGGATGGCAAGGCATAATTGATGAATGTAAAGAAAAATTGAATCATGTTAATCTGACTTCTCCGGATGGTATGGAAAAAAGAGATTTTTATCAATCCGTAATTCTTTGTGGTGAAGGAATGATTACACTAGGTAAACGGTATGCTGAAGAAGCTAAAAGATTGGCAGAAAAAGAAACTGATTCTGTTCGTAAACAAGAATTACTTCAAATTTCTGATATTTGCAACCGTATTCCAGCACAACCTCCAACGACATTCCAAGAAGCCTTACAAACTATTTGGTTTTATCAGTGGGGCGGAATTATTATGGAAAATCCGCTTTCTTTGAACCCAGGTAGGTTTGATCAATATATGTATCCGTATTATCAATATGACATCAAACATAATTTACATAATGATGATGGCATTTTAGAGTTGATTGAATGCTATTGGTTAAAATTGTCTGAATGGGTCTGGACTATTTCAGCTAACACAGCAGATTTCTTTGCAGGATATAATCAGTTCCAGAACTTAACGGTTGGTGGCAGTGATCGCAATGGAAAAGATGCAACTAATGAGTTAAGCTATCTTGCTTTAAAAGCAACTAGTGAGGTAAAAACTCATCAGCCGGGGTTATCAGTACGTATTTCACATGATAGTCCGCGTGCGTTTGTAGACGCTGTTATGGAATTGGTGGCTCAAGGAACAGGGTTCCCTGCTATTCATAGTGATAAAACTGGGTATATGATGTTGAAAAATTTAGGCTATGAAACAGAAGATGCCCGTGATTGGAATAATTGTGGCTGTGTTGTCCCTCATTTTAGGAAAACTTTTGAATGGACTAGTACGGCTAATGTTAATTTTAGTGCAGCACTTGAATATGCAACTAATTGTGGAAAAAGCCGATTGACTGGGAAACAAATGGGCTTAACCATGAGTCGTGATTTCAAGACCTACGAAGATTTGGCAAAAGCTTATTATAAACAATTTGATAACTTGATAGCGGTTGCTGTAGAATCTTCTATTTTAGCTCAAAAAATTCAAAAAGAATACATCCCTCGCCCATATTTTTCAGCACTTTCCGAAGAATGTCTCCAATCCGGTAAAGATCTTGTTGACGGTGGAGCGAAATATAATATCGGACCAGTTCTTACAGGAATTGGTTTAGCAGAATCAGCTAATAGCCTTGCAGCTATTAAAAAACTAGTATTTGATGATAAAGTTTGTACGTTAGAAGAAATATTTGATGCTTGTGATAAGAACTGGGAAGGGTATGAAGAACTTCGAAAAAAGGCACAGGCTTGCCCGAAATATGGTAATGACGATGACTATGTAGATGATATTGCTAAAAGAATTGAAAACCATTACTACGAAGAAACTGTAAAATATAAGGATTTATATGGGCATTCCTTTACATCTGCTTTTATGGGAATATCTAATTTTATTCCGACAGGTAAGGTTTTAGGGGCATCAGCTTGTGGACGTAAAGCGACAGAACCTATTTCTGAAGGCATTTCCCCTGTTGGTGGAACTGATACATCTACTCCGTTAGCAGCAATGAAATCTTGTGCTAAAATGAACCAGGATATTCATTCAGGAGGTACTTTGCTTAATATGCGGCTCAGTCATGATTTAGTAGCTACGAAACGAGGACGTAGTAATTTGGCTTCCGTTGTACAGTCGTTCTTTGATATGGGCGCTTTCCATATTCAGTTTAATACACTTTCGACGGAAACGCTTCTGGATGCACAAAAGCACCCTGAAAACTATAAAGATTTATTGGTACGTGTAGCTGGATATAGTACCCAGTTTGTACATTTATCAAAACGTTTGCAAGATTCCATTATTCGCCGCTCTGTACATGACTCGTTCTAAAGGTCACATACTGCAGTTGCAAAATTACTCTGTTAATGATGGTGAAGGCATACGAACAATAGTGTTTTTTGCGGGGTGTCCTTTGAGATGCCTTTGGTGTGCCAATCCTGAAGGGTATACCGGACAAAACAAAATAATGTATATACAATCACGGTGCATCGGCTGTGGCCGGTGCACTCGTGTTTGTCCAGAAGCTGTTGGTATAGACTTAAATGATTTAGCAGAACGTAAGAAATGTAACGGTTGCGGTAAGTGTGTAGAAGTATGTTTGGAAAATGCTCGCAAAAATACAGTTCAAGAATTAACTGTTGATGACATCATAAAGAAATTAGAAACACAGATGTTATTTTTCCATAATTCTGGTGGTGGTGTAACATATTCAGGCGGCGAATGTACGGCCCAACCAGAATTTTTAGCTGATTTAGTCAATGCAGTATATGATATGGGATTAAATCAAGCAATAGAAACAAGCGGGTATTTTGATTTAAAATTGCTAGAATCTACGTTAAATAAAATTGATTTATTGTTTATGGACATAAAACTTATGGATCCAAAGAAACATGTTCATTTTACGGGGGTAGATAATAATCGCATCTTAAATAATATTTCTGAATTAGGTAAAAAAAGAGATGGAATAGTTGTTAGAGTTCCGACTATCATGGGAGTTAATGGTGATGATGACAATATTTATAAAACTGCCCGATTTGTCAAGAAAAACCTCATAGATCCGTGTATGGAATTATTACCATATCATCGATATGGAGAAGATAAATATCGTCAGTTAGGAATGACGTATAATTCAGAGATATTTAGAACGCCGACAAAAGAAGAATTAAAACATTTAAACCAAATTATTGAAGCAGAAGGAGTTCGTGTTGTTTCTTTTAAATGATACAGCATTAATTCATAAATAACATACTTTTAAGATTTGGGGGGTTTTATGATGGGTAAGAAAACGATGACCATGGACGGCAACACGGCTGCCGCCTATGTGTCCTATGTGTTTACTGAT
>ENA-UOJV01001991-UOJV01001991.1-human-gut-metagenome-genome-assembly--contig:-C82-NODE-1991-length-19018-cov-14.608817_pt1 | contig 19018 bp, 16 predicted proteins | sample MGYA00242356_ERZ723903 | MGnify/ENA metagenome assembly ERZ723903
TTGGCGAGCCATTTGCCTTTTTTAAAAGTGCGAAAGATTCTTTACACTACCGAAGATGAATTCAGTAGATAATGTTTTATTTTAGGCCCTGCGGTTCCCCTCTCTTTGCCTGTACGGTGATTTAAAGTTACATATTCCTGACGAGAAGACCATTAAAATAGCCCAGCCATGACGGAGGAGCATTACCTCAATACGGGAAAACGGCCCACCTGTCATGGTGGCGAACTCAGCAGTTTTTCGTTCTTCTATAAATGACTAGCACACATCGGTATCGTCCCCAATGAAGAGCCGCTTGTGAGAGCAATGGACGCAATCCTGATTGAAGAAAAACATCAAAGACAATCAGGCAGACACATTTTTAGTCTCAAAATTTTTGAGGAGTTCATAACACTCGAAGTCACAAAGACGTTGATCAAAATTGAGAACGGACATCACCTGTCCCCCTCCAAAAGACAATTCACACTAATCTGGTCTTTAGTAGGCGTTCCCATGGCTCAACTTTTTGCCACAGGAATTTACATCATTATTTGGACTCTACCGAAAACTTGCCCCTAGATTAAAAACTCGCCAAATCTAGGGAAAACTAAAAAAGCGCCCGATGTGATGTAGATCACTCGGACGCACAGAAGAAAACTTCATGAGTCGATTATACTCGGTTCACCATAACTTTTGCGGGACGCAACAGTCTTCCTTCAAGCTGGTAGCCGCTCTGCAGGACGCGCGCAACGGTGTCAGGCTTAAGATCGGCTCTGCTGTCGAAGCCGACCGCCTCGTGCCTCGCCGGGTCAAACGGCTCGCCTTCCTTACCCACTGGAAGAAGTCCATGGCGCCCAAGCGCATCTATAAAAAGCTTGTGGGTCATGGTGATGCCCTTGAGCATATCCTGGCAAGCTTCGTTGTCCGAGCCGTACGTGATGGCCAGTTCGAGGTTGTCGAGAGTAGGGATGAGATCCTTAAGAACCTTTTCTGCCGCGTACTTGAGATGATCCTCGTGTTCGCGCTGCAGCCTCTTCTTGAAATTCTCTGTCTCAGCCTGAGCTCTCATGCGCACATCAAGCACTTCGGCCTGGGCGGCCTTCAGAGCTGCTTTCAGCTGGGCTATCTGTTCCCCGAGTGACGCCGTCTCTTCGGATTTCCCTGACTCCTGGCTACCTTCGGATACGGCTACGCTTTCAGCCGCTGATGAAGCGGACTGCCCCTTCGCGGTTTCTTCAGCCCCGGTTTCGTCCGCAGTTTCCTGACTGTTTCCGGCAGCCTCACGGGCAGTGTTTTTTATGGTTTCCTGTTCCTTTGTTTCTTCAGCCATGGTGGTATCTCTCTGTTCATTCTCCGCCTTCGACTCGTGATCGGGGGAGAAAGGATTATGTCTGTGATGGTGATGGCGGCTCATAGCCCTGCCTCCATAATAAATAAATTCGGCCTTACGCCGCTGGGGGCTTATCAGCCATCTTCACAGAAGATAAGTCCGGAGCGGCTTCTGTCAAGGCGCGGAGAAGATCTGTTCCAGTCCAAAGTGCCAGGGCCGCGGCCAACTCAGCCTACCGTAAGAAGAGGTACATGCGCTGTGCTGGGGAGCTGTTTTCAGAGCGGACTCTGATTCCAGCAGAGAAGTTTCTTCCCTGCTGGAAGGTTATTTACCGCAGACGGAGATTCCCAAATCTTCATACTTGGAGGCAAGGTCTGAGGGATCCCGGGTTATGGAAATTCTCTGCACGTCGCGCGCGGAAAGCCCGTTCAGCATACTGCCAACTTTGCCTGCTATTTTCTGGAATAGTTTCCCGGGAAGGAAAAGGGACGCCGGGCAGACCTTGTAAAGATAGAGTCTGCTGTTCACCAGAACAATGGGAAAGATGTTGCAGGCAACAGGCCTGAGTTTCCTTTCAAGACGACATCCGGAAGGAGTCAGAGCTTTGCACCCTCTTCGGTCAAGGGCTGCGGTATGGTTATCCAGAAGGTAGAAGTTATCCGGTGTCCGGTCAGAGAGCTGGCTGTCGAGCAGGGCCATGGGGAAAGGTTTCTCTTCCTTCTGCGGACCGCAGCAGAAACGGCAGTCGGGACAGTATTCGTTGACCAGAACGCCGTCCGCAAAGGTGACGGTACGGGGAGACTGAAACCGTTTTTCCCAAAGAGATTTGTAATAGGTGAGGTCGTTATCCATATATGCTCCCTGGAGAAGGCATCCGCGTGGGGTGTGCGGTGGTGAAGCTATATAGCGAAGGGCCTGTTTCGGCAAATATCAGAGGGGCACGTCCGTAAGCCGGACTTCAGATGTTTCCGAAAAAATAAAAAAAAGACTTGCATAGAAAGGAACTTGAGCGTACAAGCATTCACAGCAAGGCCGAAGTGGTGGAATTGGTAGACACGCTAGGTTCAGGGTCTAGTGCTGGCAACGGCATGGGAGTTCGAGTCTCCCCTTCGGCACCAAATGAAATAAAAAGTCCGTAAAGCGTTGAGCTTTGCGGACTTCTTTTTTTTTTGTGTGCTTGCAGGAGTTTTAAGAGCTGGCTGCCTTTGAAAGTTGTACCTCTTATGTTTTCTCTGAACTGACAGTTTTGGTGTCTGGCCAGACTTTCTGCCGGTTCTTCCGCTATTTTCTCTCCGGCAGGATTTTTTATAACTTGGAAAAGTTCTTCACTTTTATGGTTCCGTCTTTCCCGATACTGCAGCAGAGAGGAAGAAGGCGTACGGCCCGGATGACTTCGGCCTAAAATCGCTGAGAGGTCTGTTTCCCTGCTGTTTTGAGCCATTTCCTGTCTCGGATATTTTTTCAGGGAATCGCCTTTGCCTGCCCGGTATGCGGTTTTCTCTTCTGCAAAGTCGGTTCTCAGACGCAGTGCGGAAGCTCTTTTCCGGGGAAAGAAGAGGGGGATCGGATGAACTTCCGATCCCCCTGAGAGGTATACTGATGCCACAGAGAGGCGGGGCATCAGACAAATTCCGCTTCCATTATACAGGAGCGGGGCAGAGCCTTACTTTTCGCCGGCGAGTTTCTTGCGGATGAACTCAGGGATGATGCCCTTGACGGACTGCATGGTGACCATGCGGCGCATGATGCCGAGCTGATCCTGAAGCGGAATGCTCTTGGGGCAGACGCTGTGGCAGCCGAGGAGTCCCATGCAGCCGAATACACCATTGTCGTCGCCGATCAGATCATAGTAATCGGCGGGCGTGCGTTCATCGCGGGGATCGATATAGAAACGGGCCATGCGGTTGATGGCCGTGGCGCCGATGAAGTCCTTGCGCATAAGAGCCGTTCCGCAGGCAGCCACGCAGCAGCCACACTCGATGCAGCGATCAAGCTCGAAGATTTTGATCGCCTTCTCGTTGTCCATGCGCTCTTCCTGCGCAGTGGGGTCAAACTGCTTGCTGGTGTGGATCCAGGACTCGATCTTTTTGTCCACGCCGCGGAACCAGGTTCCCGTATCCACGGAGAGGTCTCCGATGATCTTGAAGACCGGAAGCGGATGCAGGGTGATGTGGGGAGGGAGCGTGCTCGTCTGTGTTTTGCAGGCGAGGCCGGGGCGCCCGTTGATCACCATCGCGCAGGAACCGCAGACACCGGCGCGGCAGCAGAAGTCGAACTGCAGAGTGGGATCCTGCTGTTCGCGGATCATGTTGAGCGCCACGAAGAGGTTCATACGGGGATGCTCAGGCAGCTGATAGGACTGCATGTGCGGCTTGGAGGAGGGATCCTGCGGGTTGTAACGGAATATATCGAAGGTCAGTGTACGTCCCATGGTGGTTATCTCCCTTAGTCCTCGTCGAAGCCGATGACCTTCTTGTCGGACATGTCACCGGGTATAATCTTGCCGCCGCCGTAGCCGCGGTCCCCTGGGGGAAGAATGAACTTGGTGGTAGCGGGCTCGTACTTGAGCACGGGCAGGGTCGCTCCTTCGGGCCAGTATGCCAGGGTGCGCACGAGCCAGTCTTTATCATTGCGGGCAGGGTAGTCCTCGCGGGTATGGGCACCGCGGCTTTCCGTGCGTTGCAGGGCGCCGTAGGCGGTGCAGAGGGCAAGCCTGATTTCTCCGGGGATGCGCAGGGCCTGGGCGAGTTCGGCGTTGGCGCCTTTGGTGATATTGCCCATGAGGCGCATGTTTTTGCTGCGTTCGAGCAGTTCCTGGAGGCGGTTAACGCCGTCCTGCAGGTCCTTGCCGTTTCTGAAGATACCCACGTCCTCCATCATGATGTCCTGCATGGCGTTGCGCAGGGTGTAGCAGTCGTCGCCGGTACCGTGAATCAGGGCGTTGATGCGGTCCTGAACCTTGAGTTCGGCGTCCTTCATGGCCTGGGTGGAGAACTTCGTCTCGTAGCCCTGAAGGAACTCGACGACCTTCTTGCCGACGACATGACCGGAGACGATGGTCTCGGCGAGGGAGTTGCCGCCGAGGCGGTTGAAGCCGTGCATATCCCAGCAGGCGGATTCGCCGTTGGAGAAGAGGCCCTTCATGCCGTAGACAGCACCGTCCTTGTTGGTCCGGATGCCGCCCATGCTGTAGTGCTGGGTGGGACGGACAGGGATGAGCTGGGTCACCGGATCCACGCCGAGGAAGCAGGTGCAGATATCGTAGACTTCACGGAGGTTGGTCTTGATGTGCTTTTCGCCGAGATGGCGGATATCAAGCCAGAGGTGTTCGCCGTAAGGGCTCTTGACGCCGAAGCCCTTGCGCATGTGTTCGGTCATGCGGCGGGAAACAACGTCTCGTGAGGCCAGTTCGGCCTTCTCCGGCTCGTAGTCGGGCATGAAGCGGTACTCGTTCTTGTCGAGGAGGGTGCCGCCGTCGCCGCGGCAGCCTTCGGTCACAAGGATGTCGGTAGGCACCGTACCGGTGGGATGGAACTGAACGGCTTCCATATTGCCGAGAGGAACGATGCCGGTATCGAGGGCGATGATGTGTCCGCCGCCGTCGCAGATAACGGAGTTCGTGGTGGCGCGGTAGATGCGGCCGTAGCCGCCGGTGGCGATGAGCGTGGCCTTGGCGAAGTATCCGACGAGCTCACCGGTGCGCAGGTCACGGGCGACGCAGCCCATGCACTGATCGCCGTCGTGAATGAGGGCTTCGGCCTGCATGCGGTCATGCACGGTGACGCCGAGCTGAATGGCCCTGTTGTCGAGGGTGTACAGCACTTCGTGTCCGGTACCGTCCGACGTGTAGCAGGTACGCCATTTGGCCGTTCCGCCGAAGGCGCGGGAGTGGATGAGGCCTTCATTTTCGGCCTTTTCCGTGGCCTGGAAGGGCTTGCCGCCCTTGAAGTAGGTGTGCTCGCCGGGAACGACGCGGTTCCAGGGGCAGCCGAGGAAGGCCATCTCTCGCATGGCGATGGGGGCTGTTTTCGCGAAGATGCGGGCCACTTCCTGGTCGCAGCCCCAGTCGGAGCCCTTGACCGTGTCGTTGAAATGGATTTCGGGACAGTCGCCATCGCCCATGATGGAGTTGCCGAGAGCAGCCTGCATGCCGCCCTGGGCGCAGCAGGAATGCGAACGCCTCGGGGGAACGATGCTCAGGCAGATGACGTTGAATCCGGCCTTGGCCGCCTCGATGGCGACGCGTTCACCGGCCAGACCGGCGCCTATGCACAAAACGTCTGTGTGAAAGAAACGCATATTTTTGCCCCTCCTACGCGCTGAACCAGGTGCGGGCTATAGCCGCGACGCCGATGAGAAAATAGGCACCCATGCCGATCCAGGCCCACTTGGTCCAGGCCTGACGGGTTCCGCTCGTGCAGACGCCGAATTTGACGCCAAGGCGGTAGAGGCCGATGCCGGTGTGCAGGACAACGCAGGGCAGGAAGAGGGCGTAGAAGGCAAGCCAGCCGCTGTGCAGCCTGGCCGCGCTCTTGGCACTTTCGATGGGCATGTTGGTCATGACAGCCCAGACGTGGGCGAAAGCGCAGACCAGAATGACAATGGCCGTGAACACCTGGACGAGCCACAGCCAAGTGTCGCGTTCCTTAAAGGCGCGGCTATGGCGCACGAAGATGCCGAGTTCACCGGCGCGGAAAGGCATTTTCCTGGCGGCGATGAAGAAATGGATGACGATGAGAACGACTATGATGGGAGCGGCGAGCTGGGCCATGTACGTGGCTTCCATGAACCAGGCGATGCCGTTGGTGATGCTCGGGCTGAGGATGCACGTGCCCTCGAGGAGAAGGTGGACGCAGATGAAGAGGGCAAGAAGAAAACCTGTGCAGGCCTGCCAGAAATCAAGACGGCTGCGCCTGGCGTCAGGGGAAGAAGATGTCATGTGAACTCCTTTTTGCTCTGCAGGAATGGCTGCAGGCCGGTGAAAAGGGCAGTGCTAGATCTCCCTGTAGGGAGCCTGTCCGGTCTCGTAGTAATTGTCTCCGGTGCTGTCGATAACGACGATGGCCGGGAAGTCCTCGACTTCCATGGCGGCAACGGCCTCCGGGCCGAGATCCGGATAGGCGAGAACGGTATACTTTTTAATGCTCTGGGAGATGAGGGCGCCGGCTCCGCCGACAGCGGCGAGATACGGAACGCCGTATTTCTTCATAGCCTCGACGACCTCGGGCTTGCGGTAGCCCTTTCCGATCATGCCCCTGAGGCCTTCTGCTATGAGTCTTGGCGTGTAGGCGTCCATGCGTCCGGACGTAGTCGGACCGGCGGCGCCGATGGCCTGGCCGGGTTTGGCCGGGCTGGGGCCGACGTAATAAACGACCTGTCCCCTGAGGTCGACGGGAAGCTTTTCGCCCCTGTCGAGCGCTTCCGTGAGGCGCTTGTGGGCGGCGTCGCGGGCCGCGAGGATGGTGCCAGTGATGAGAACACGGTCGCCTGCGCGCAGGCTCCGGGCCGTCTCATCGTCAAAAGGTGCCCTGATATGTTTCACAGAATCAGCCATGGCGCCCTCCTAAAGCACAGCCTGCGCGTGACGGGCCGCGTGGCAGTTGATATTGACGGCGACAGGCAGGGAGGCGATGTGGGTGGGAGCCCATTCCACATGAACGGCGAGCGCGGTGGTGCGTCCGCCGAGCCCCTGCGGGCCGATACCCGTCTTATTGACCATCTCCAGGAGCTCCTTCTCGAAGGCCGCGTAACGCGGATCGGGATTGACGCTGTTGAGATCCCTGGCGCAGGCGCGCTTGGCGAGCAGAGCGCAGAGTTCGAGGTTGCCCCCGAGACCGACGCCGATGACCATGGGAGGGCAGGAGTTCGGTCCGGCCACTTTGACGGCGTCCAGAACGACCTTTTTCACGCCTTCGATACCGTCAGCGGGCACGAGCATCTTCACAACACTTTTGTTTTCGGAACCGGCGCCCTTCGGGGCCAGCCTCAGGGTGAGGCGGTCTCCCGGGACGATGCGGACATGCAGAACAGCGGGCGTGTTGTCCCCGGTGTTCTTGCGGTCGAAAAGAGGTTCGGCGACGCTGGACTTGCGCAGATAGCCGTCCACGTAGCCGCGGCGTACGCCTTCATTGATGGCATTGGTAAAGTCACCGCCCGTGATGTGCACGTCCTGTCCGATATCGGCGAAGATGACGGCAAGGCCGGTGTCCTGGCAGATGGGCATTTCGGTTCTGTCTGCGATGTCAGCATTGTCGAGGAGCTGCTGCAGGATGTTTTTCCCAACCGCGGACGGCTCGCTTTCAAGATGCTGTCTGAAGCTTTCGACCATATCGCAGGGCAGGTGGCAGCAGGCCTGAATGGCGAGCTTCGCCACCGTATCCGTGATATCCTTGCAGGCTATTTCACGCATTGCTTTCTCCATTTTCTTTTCCCCGGCATGTGCCGGGGCGTTTTGCGGGGACGGCGGGGGAAGACATCGTGCCCTCTCCCCGCCGCCGTGTTCTTACTTCATGGAATCAGCAAGCTGCTTCACGTACGGGGTCACGCGGGCATGGTAGGCATCCATGCGCTTTTTGAGGCCTTCCGTGTACGCCTTGAAATCGGTGATGGGCGTCTGGGCGACACCGCTTTCCATGGCGGCCTTGGCAACGGCCGGGGTGACGGTGGTCAGAATGCGGGAATCGAGCGGCTTCGGGAGGACGTAGTCCGGGCCGAATTCCGGAGCCTTGTCCATATTGTAGGCATCGAGGACTTCCTGAGGCACGGGTTCCTTGGCGAGATCGGCGAGCGCGTGGGCGGCGGCGAGCTTCATGGCTTCGTTGATGTCGGTGGCGTGCACGTCGAGGGCTCCGCGGAAAATGTAGGGGAAGCCGGAAACGTTATTGATCTGGTTGGGGTAGTCGGAGCGGCCGGTGCCCATGATGGCTTCGGGACGGGCCTCCTTGGCGTCTTCATAGGTGATTTCGGGATCCGGGTTGGCCATGGCGAAGATGACGGGCTGATGGGCCATGGAGCGGACCATATCCTTGCTCACGAGGCCCTTCTTGGAGAGGCCGAGGAACATGTCGGCGCCCTTCATGCAGGCCGCGAGATCGCCGCAGTTGGTGGGCTGGGCGAACTTTTCCTTCCACTTGTTCAGATGGTCGCGGCCCTTGTAGATAAGGCCGCGGGAGTCGAACATGAAGATGTTCTCGCGCTTCACGCCAAGTTCCACGTAGAAGCTGGCGCAGGCGATGCCGGCGGCACCGGCGCCCACAACCACGATTTTGAGCTCATCGATCTTTTTGCCGGTGATCTCGCAGGAGTTGAGAAGGGCGGCGCCGGAAATGATGGCGGTGCCGTGCTGGTCATCGTGGAAGACCGGGATATTCATCTGCTTCTTGAGTTCTTCCTCAATATAGAAGCATTCGGGAGCCTTGATGTCTTCGAGGTTGATACCGCCGAAGGTGGGCTCAAGGCATTTCACGACTTTGATGATCTCATCGGGATCCTTGGTTCCCAGATCGATATCGTAGACATCGATGTCGGCGAAGCTCTTGAAGAGAACGCCCTTGCCTTCCATGACGGGCTTACCGGCCAGAGCGCCGATATTGCCGAGGCCGAGCACGGCGGAGCCGTTGCTGACGACGGCCACGAGATTGTTGCGGCCGGTATAGATGGCAGCGGTTTTCGGATCATTTGCGATTTCCAGGCAGGCCTGAGCGACGCCCGGGGAGTAAGCCATGGACAGATCCTTCTGATCCCTGAACGGTTTAATCGGAACGACCTCGAGTTTGCCGGGGCGCGGATAGCGATGGTAATTCAGTGCTTCCTCTCTGGTGAAAAGCGCCATGATGATACCTCTCTTTTGTTTTGGGTAATTTCATATATACGAAAACAATCCAGATATATGAAATTACCTATACTGATACACTTCCTGCGTCCTGTGTCAACGGCTCCGCGGAAAATTGTGTTCCTCTCTGCGGGCCGCAGGAGACAATACCTTGTCATTACACTACTTTTCAGAGGAAAAAAATAAAAATCTGCATTTTTCCGGCTTCTTCCGGAAACAAAAAAAGGATGCCCGGGGTTCCCCTGCATCCTTTTATGTTGTTGATGACGGTTTCTGTCAGCCGCGGCGCGCCGCAAGGGCGGCGATGCGCCGGCCGAGGTCTGCGCCGAAGCGTTCCAGGAGGCGGCTTTCGCCTGCCACGACAGCGTTGAACATTTCGCGGCTGCCGATTTCGGGCATACTGATTTTTTCGCTTCCTGCGAAACTTCCGCGGCCGAGTATCCGGTTTGCTCCGGGATCGATGAGAGTCCAGCGGGCTTCAAGAGCGATGCTGCCGCCGGTCGATGCCTCGAGGCGGATGATATCCACGATGACGCCGTAGGCCGCTGCGACGCGTGTATCCTCGGACGCCAGCACCGTGATGCCCTGACGCAGAAGCACCGGTGTCAGGCTCCGGCGCAGCAGGCGCGCCGCTCCGGCATCGAGTCCTTCGGCCCATTTGTTGAACCGGGGGATATTGATGAATGTGCCGTTTTCGTCAAGCAGGACGATGCCAGCGCGATCAAGATATCCGGGAAGATTGACACCCACGATGCCCAGCGTCGTGCGGGGCATGCTTTCCACCGAGACGGGGGCCGCCGTACTTTTTAAAATGTAATAATTGGTGGGTTTGCTCTGGCCGCAGGCCGTGAGAACGAGAGAGAGAATGATGGGAAGAAAGGAAAAACGGCGCATCAGTAGGCTCCTTTGCGGCCCCTGATCAGGGATTCGGGATTTTTGTCGAGTTCGTCCGTCAGAGAGCGGAGGGAACGCACCGTGGTCTTTGTTTCACGGAGCGTGTTTAGCAGTTCCTGCGTGACGGGAGAGAGCGTGTTCAGGCTTTTTTCCGCTGCCGCGGCCGTTGCGTCCACGCGCCTCGCAGCGCTCGCAAAATCAGTTATGGCCCTGTTCAGGTTTTCCAGGGCACGGGGAAGATCAGCCTTCAGTGCGGCGGATCCCGCCTCGGCGTTGCCAAGCGTGCTGTTCAGGAGGGCTGGCGAGGACTGCAGGGCGGCAAGGAGAGTGCTCGCCTGAGTGAACGTATCCGCGAAGGCCTTGAGGGCGCGGTCCACATCGCCGCTTTCGATGAGCTGGGAAAGGTGGGTCAGGGCGGAATCGATATTGGCCACAACCTTTTCAATGGGAATGCGGTCTATGGTTTTCTGGAGTGTGTCGATGGCTGTGGCGACAGTGGGTATCTCATACTGCGGCGTACCGGACTTGAAGCTGGCAGGCGTATCCGGGAAGAAGTCCAGCTCTATGCGGTACTGACCGGTGATGAGGCTGGAGAGCTGGAGGCGTCCGCGCATGCCCTTGCTGACCATGTCCTGAATGACGGCCACTTTTTCCTCCTCGTCCTGCAGGGGATGACCCGTTGCCAGGATGAGATTGGCCGCGTCAATGGAAATATTGACAGGAATAGTCACGTTGGACTTGTTGGCGTTGGCAACAAGGCTGATATGCGTGACGGATCCGAGCGGCACGCCGCGGAAGACAACGGGAGCGCCTACGGAGAGCCCGCTTACGGAGGAGCCGAAATAGAGCACGAACTGCGTGTCGTGCTTGAAGAGCTTGCCCCCTCCGAGAGCGATGATGCCGAAAAGAAGGAGTCCCAGGGCGAGGAGAGAGAAGAATCCCAGGGCTGTTTTATGTTTTGCGAGGCTCATCTGTCTGTCCTTTGAGGTTCATCTGCCGTCCCTTCCCGCGGGGCCGTGCCTGTGATGTCGGGACGGCGGGGATCCGGAATTTCTCCGGCGTGGCGGGAAAGGCCGCGCGTGAGGAAGAGCATGGCCGTTTCCGGGGTGGCCGGATCGCGGACAAGAGCCGAGGGGTTGCCGCAGGCCTGCATTGTCCGGGTGCCCGCGTCCAGGAAAATGCTGTTTGTGGCGATGGCATAAATGCTGGCCAGCTCATGCGAGACGATGACGAAGGTCGTGCCCAGCGCGTCGCGCAGTTCGCTGATGAGATCATCGAGCAGCTTCGCGCTCACGGGATCCAGACCCGCCGAGGGCTCGTCGAGAAAGAGAATGGCCGGATCCAGCGCCAGGGCCCGCGCGAGACTGGCGCGTTTGCGCATACCGCCTGAAATTTCGGAAGGGTAATAGTCTTCGAAGCCGGTGAGGCCGGCGAGGGAAAGCTTGAGCAGGGCCTGCCGCCGTATGTCCCTGTCAGAAAGGCTTGTGTACTGCCTGAGCGGCAGGGCGATGTTTTCGGCGAGTGTCATGGAGCTCCACAGGGCGCCCTGCTGAAAGAGCACGCCCGTGCGGCGCCTGACCTTCAGCCGATCCCCGTCGCTGCCCGGCCAGAAGGGCGTATCCCCGAAGCTTACTGTCCCTGCCTGCGGGGCTTTGAGTCCCATGAGCACGCGGAGAAGCGTGGATTTACCGCAGCCGGATCCGCCCGTGATGAAGAAAATGTCCCCGGGCATGACATCGAAGCTGATGTCCTTCATGAGTACGAAGGAGCCGTATCCTACCCTGAGATGGCGGCAGCGTATGACTGGCGTGGCAGAGGAAGAAACCGGAGAGATGGACATGACCAGGTTCACTCCTCACACGCCGAGCACATTGCAGATGACGGTAATGATGGCCGTGGCGACGATGATGCCCACGATGGCGTGCACGACTGCCGTTGTGGTGGCCTCTCCGACGGCCTGGGCGCTGCGCCCGCAGTGGATGCCGTGATAGCAGCCGGAAATGGCGATGATGATGCCGAACACGGCGGCGTAACAGAGTCCGATGATGCCCTGATCGTAGTGAACCATCTCCGCCGTGGCCGTGAGGTACTGCATGGGCGAGAGGTCAAGCATGGAAATGGCCACCAGGAAGCCGCCGAATATGCCCATGGCGTCGGCGAAGACCGTGAGCAGGGGCACCATGATGGAAAGCGCCAGCATGCGCGGCAGGACAAGATAGTCCACAGGGGAAATGCCCATGGTCTCAAGGGCGTCTATTTCCTCATTGACCTGCATGGTGCCGATGAGAGCCGCGTAGGAAGCGCCGATACGGCCTGACATGACAACGCCGACCATGACGGCCCCCATAACCCGGAGCATGCCGATGCCCACAAGGCCGGCTACATAAATCTGTGCCCCGAACATCTTCAGCTGTACGGCGCCCACGAAGGCCAGGATGAGTCCGAAGAGCATGTTTGTGACAGCCACGATGGGGAGGGAGCGGACGCCGCACTGGTACATGGCTTCCCAGAGGTCGCTGCTCTTCATGGAGGAACGGCCAGAGAGAAAACGCAGCAGGGCGATGATGATGTCCCCGAAGAAGTCGAGCATGCGCCTGCAGCCTTCAGGGAAAACGGCGATGCAGGATCCGATGACGGCAAGCAGGCCGTCATCTTCACGGCTGCGCGCTGAGCCTTCCTTCTTTTCGACGGCGAAGGTAAGATCGACGAGGCGGTCAAGGGATTTGGGCAGCTCCCTGCTCACAGGGATGTGCCGTTTCCTTGCGGCTCCGATTAATTCCATAAGGAAGGTGAGCAGGCAGGAATCCCAGTTCCCGAGACCGTCACTGGCCACGCGGAGGCTTGAAACATCGGGACGGCGGGCTTCGCTGACAATGTCCTCGCAGCCAGAAGGCCATCCTTTTTCGAGCTCCCACGAGCCGCCGAGAAGGACGGAGAGACAGCTTCCGTCCCGCATGGCGCGGGCGCTGGCTGGTGAATCGTTCTGCATAATGTGTTGATTTCCTGGAGGGGCATTGCCCCGGACGTTGACAAGAAGGAAGGCAGGTGAAAACCTACACTCTAAAAAAGTTTCCACGTTTTACCCTGCGCGCAGGGCGCGCGCAAGCGGGACGGGACTGGTATTCCCAAAATGACACGCGGACGGCCGCATCCGGCGCTCCCGGCGCGAACAGGCCAGCGAGGTAGTCAGACATGCCCCTTCAAAGTCCTTTTTCCTCAGGAGAAACCCCAGTCTTCCTGATGGACGGTTCAGCCTATATTTATCGCGGTTTTTTCGCCAACCGCACGCTGCAGCGTTCTGACGGTTTCCCGACGGGAGCTCTCGTCGTTGTCTCGCGTATCCTGCTCCGCATCCTGCGCCAGGAGCGCCCTCGCTGGTTCTGCTTCGTGAAGGACGGACGCGGAAAGAATTTCCGGCATGACATTTATCCCCAGTACAAGGCCAACCGCGAAGCCATGCCCGAAGAACTTTCCTGCCAGCTCGAACCCATTGAGCGTATGGTTCACGCCCTGGGCATTCATTATGAGGAAACGGAAGGCTTTGAGGCCGATGATGGCATAGCCTCCCTGGCCGCGCGTTTTTCCAAAGATCATCCTGTTGTCATCGTTTCCGGGGACAAGGATCTCAGGCAGTGCCTTGGGCCCGACGTGGTCATGTGGGATCCCGGCTCAAAGAAGGAAAAGCTGATCACGGCAGAGGCCTATAAGGAAGAAAACGGGTTTGGCCCCGATCTTCAGGCCGATATGCAGGCGCTCACCGGAGATTCCGTAGATAATATTCCCGGTGTTCCCGGCATAGGCCCCAAGACGGTGCAGCAGATTTTCGCTGTCTGCCCCGGGCTCGAGGCCATACGCGATCACTTTCCCCTCCTGCCCCCGAAATTCCAGAAGAAACTGCAGGATCACCTGGAGGATATGTTCCGCTGGCGCAGACTGACGATGCTGTCCCGGGATTTCTGTCAGAATGTCAGCCTGGATGATCTGGCCGTGCAGCCTCTCAATCTGGGGGCTGCGGCTGACCTCGTCAGGGAATTTGAGCTCATGGCCATGCGCTGGGAGATTGACGCCCTGGCGCGCGAGGAACAGAGACCCCGTCCTCCCCGGGATTCCGCTGCGAAAGCAGAGGGAACAAAGGCCGCCGTGGCTCCGGAGGCTCAGGAGCGGGAGAGTGCCGCGCAGCCGTCCGCTGAAACGCCTGCCATGGGGGGCACGGCGGAGAGCCTGTCTCTCCTTGATGTGGTTCCCGATGTGGCCGCGGCCGAGCTCGAGGTGCGTTCAGATCCAGCCTCCCTGCCCTCCGTATCCGGATGTACTGTGGCTGTCATCTGGCCAGACGGCCCTGACGGACGCCCCGGCGTGGCCGTGGATAAGGGCGGAACTGCAGGCGTGTCCGCGGCAGGTGCCGAGGAATTCGCGTGGGGAGGCGATGACGCCACGCTGGCCAGCTGGGCTTCGGGAGCGGAGCGCATTGTGGTGGCTGACGCCAAGAGCCTTATGGAAAAAGCCCCCCACTGGCAGAAGGAGATGTCCCGCCGCGCCGGAGAGGGCAGGGGGCTCTTCGATCTTGGCCTGGCCGCGTACCTCTTTGATCCCGAAGACGGCGATTACTCGTGGAAGAGGCTGGCCGGCCTCGCGCAGATTTCCGATCCCGGTCTCGGCAGGGGCGGTCTCGGCGTGGGCGCCCTGGCCCTGGGACTCGCGGCGCGTGACATCCTGCGCCTTGAGCGTGACGGGCTGGCCCCCCTCTATACGGGACTGGAACTTCCCCTCATGCCTGTGCTGGCCGATATGGAAAGGGAAGGCATAGCCATCGATATGCCGGCCTTCCGGGCTTTTCTCAATGAAGTGGAAGATGAGCTGAAGGAGCTTACGGAGAAGGTCTACGCCGAGGCCGGAGGGCCGTTCAACATCCGCTCCGCCCAGCAGCTCGGTGAACTGCTCTTCACGAAACTTGGCCTGCCGCAGTCCAAAAAGACCAGGGGCGGGCAGTTTTCCACGAGTCAGGAGGCGCTTGAGAAGCTTGCCGGCAGACATCCCGTCGTCGACGCCATCCTGCGCTACCGCAAGCTGGAAAAAATCCGCTCCACGTACCTTGAGCCGCTTCCGAGGCTCACGGATGCCGGAGGCCGCCTCCACACAACCTTCAACCAGGAGGCCACTGCCACGGGCCGCCTTTCCTCAAGTGGGCCCAATCTGCAGAATATTCCCGTGCGCGGCCCCCTGGGCAAACGCATGCGCTCCTGCTTTGTGGCCAGAGAAGGCAGTTTCCTCGTGAGCTGCGATTACTCGCAGATTGAGCTCAGGGTGCTGGCCCACATGAGCGGGGATCCGGCGCTCATCGCCTCCTTCCGCAACGGTGAGGACATTCACAGCCGTACGGCGGCCCTTGTCTACGGCATAGAGCCCGATGAGGTTACGCCCGATCAGCGCCGCAGCGCCAAGACCATCAACTTCGGCCTCATCTACGGTATGGGAGCCCAGAAGCTGGGCCGTGAGCTCGGGATCAGCACAAAGGAAGCGAAGGAATTCATTGACCGGTATTTCGCCAAGCTCTCCGGCCTGAAGGCCTTTTACGAGCGCGTGGAAAAGCAGGCCAAACAGGATGGCTTCGTGACCACGCTGGGCGGGCGGCGCAGGCTGCTCCCCGGTCTCAACTCCAGCAGCGGGCAGATCTACGCGCTTGCCAAACGCCAGGCCTTCAATACGGTCATCCAGGGCTCAGCCGCCGATATTATCAAAATAGCCATGCTGTCCGTGTACCGGAACGAACAGCTCAGGGAATGGGGCGCGCACATGGTTCTTCAGATCCACGACGAACTGGTGCTCGAAGTTCCCGAGGCGCACGCCGACGGAACCGGACAGCTCGTCAGTGAGCTCATGGAAGCCGTACGGCCCGGCGGCGTGGAGTTTTCCGTGCCGCTCGTGGTCGACTGGGGCGCCGCCAGAGACTGGGGAGCGGCCCACTAGTCGAAATCGGCGAGCAGCGAATCGATGTGAAGCTCCGCCGGGAAGCGTTTCCTGTCGGTCAGCTCATCCCTGAGCCTCTCGCAGGCTGCGAAGAGGCGCGGGGATGAGATGCCGCTGCGAATGGAATTGTTGGCTTCCAGGAAAGCGGCCAGGAGATCACAGGCCTTGATGAGCTGGCCGTCCTTGGGATCATCGCTGTCCGTGTTGTGCTTTTCGTGCAGTTCCCCGAACCCGTTAATGGCCGTGACATGACCGCCGCGCCGTATGCACTCCCGAAATTCCGAGCCGACCTCCATGCCGAGAAAATACCGGAGAGTCTCCACGAGGCCTTCCTCATGCCCTTCCCGCAGGGGACCGAAGATGCGCCGTTCGAGTTCCGTGTTTTCGAAATCTTTGATAAGATTGGCCAAAGCGTCGGAGGATTTTTTCACAGGGGAGATGATGTCCCGCGTCAGAAGTTCCGGCAGGTCGTGGAAGAGGCCGGAGAAGAAGTTGTTGCAGCAGCGCACCTGGCAGGCGCCGACGCTCATACTGAAAAAGTAGGCGAAGGCGGCCACCGTGAACATGTGCCCGAGCACGTCCGTGGGAGGAATGCGGGGGGCTTTCGTCCAGCGCACCTGAAAGCGGAGCTGACCGCAGAAACTGGCGAAGCCGTGCAGGGCGCTTTTCTCATCGAGCAGCGCATCCACGCCCTGCACGCTGTCCCTGAGTGCGTTCAGCTCCTTCGTGAAGTTGGCTGCGATGGCCGGCATTTCCTGATCAAAGCTGTTCATGGGCTCGATGAGCCGGAACTCCCACTGTGAGGCGAACATGTGCGCTGCGTCGAGTATGCGCCGGGCCGTGAGATGTGTTTCAGGCTTTGTATGCCAGGTTTTGAACCGTTCCCAGAAGGAACCGAGGGGAACGAGTGTCGGCTGCAGTTCACGGAAGACATGCTCCGTGAGTTTTTTGTACTGTTCTCTGTTATTTTTTATCTGATAAAATATGGGCGGTTTGATGTCCGTGACAACGAGCCGGTAGAAGTAGTCGAAAAGGGCTCCCTCGATGAGCTCTCTGGCCAGCGTGGCGCGCTTTTCGGCGCTCAGCTCCCGGGACATCTTGTCCCAGAGCAGGGTGGCCACGATCATCTTGTGCCCCTGCTTGTCAATTTCCAGGAGATCCCTGGGTCTCAGTTTGTCATTCCAGCGCAGAAGATAGGCTCCTGAGAAAATGAGCTGCAGAAGGCTTTTACGAACTTGGGGGTAGGCGGTGGACAGTGAGTCTTGAATATTCATAGTCCCTTTGGGCCTCCTTTGAGATGCATAGCAGGAATCGATAATTTGGTTCAATATAAAAAGAGATTCAGTTCCTCATTAAGGTGTCTAATGTGGAACTTACTGTTAATCTAATTTTTCATTTCAAATGTAAGGTTTTGGGTAACACGTCGATACGGCTCAACATTTTAATGAACAGTAGTGAATTTTTCTTTCCAAATGCAAGATCCTAAGCGGAGTTACGGAGTTCTTCAGCAAAGCATTCCTGTGCCATTTTGGTAGAGTCCATATAGTGGTGTAGATTGTCCGTGGCAAAAAGTTGAGCCATGGGAAAGCCTTCGTTATGTTTGGAATCACAAAAACACCAAACCCGAAAGGAGAACACCATGACTCAGGGCATCCTTAATGTAGAATTCAATGAAATTCTACGGGCATTTACGACAGGGGCTAAAAATGAAGGATTCCGTCTGCTGTTCCCAAAGGGGCTCAAAGTCATTGCTCGGCAGGGAGTCCTCAGAACAGCAAGGTGCAAAACGCTATGTGCGCACAGAGAAACGCACTGGCAATCGTAACGGCGGGCGCATGTGTGAGCTGAAACCCCGAATAGGGGGAATAACCCTGAATAGCTCCAAGCACCGGAATTAGCCATTCAGGACGTTGCTCTTTGAAAAATATTCGCGTAGTGAGAGTTCATTTCCCTTTGCCATGGCTGTCATGGTTCCGGAATGTGTTTCTGCGGAAGATTGCCTGTATAATGGAAGAGCTGTGCCGAACGTCATTTTTAAAATTGGCTGTTTTCGGAGGCTGCAAAAGTTTGGATGCTTACGTGGATGAATTCAGAAGCCGTCCTCTGACAGCCCCTGGCCATTCCTTACTGTTGATGCCACGTACTCTCCCAAGGGGAGGGAGAACCGCCGGGTGACGTCCTAGATTCTTATGATCGCCAGAGACGTCAACAGTAAAGGGGTTCGGGAAATTTTTGGATTTAAAGCATATCCAAATGAATTCACTGAGATATGAACAGACTTTCTGACAGGACTGAGACAGCGGGGGGACAGATCAACAATGGTTATCTCTGTCACGCACTATCGTGGCTGCTTAATTAAGACCAAAATTAACGAGGCAATAAATTATTTTCGAGATGGGGCGTCAGGTTATCTGTAAGCCAGCATAGCTCTCTCCTTTTTGTATTTTGACCGGGTCAGGCCCGGAGCGCCATTTAATGGCGGGGACCCGCTTGCGGGGTGGCAGCCGTTCATTGGCGCGCAGCGGCTTTACCCGGAATGAAAAGTATAATGTCGGCGCAGCCGTGGGGAAAAGAGGAACTTTCCCCCACGGCCTGCCCGGCGGCGGGCGTTTCTTATTTCATGCGGCCGCCCGCGCGGCTTCCAGCAGCATGGCAGGATAGTAAACCAGTGCCGGAGGCACCCCGCCTATGGCTGAGTGGCAGCGCTCAAAATTATATTTCTTCACATAAATCCGAATGGCTTCGCGGGCTTCCCGGATGTTATTGTACTGGGTGAGGTAAGCCTCCTCATACCTGAAGGAACGGAACCACCGCTCAATCATGATATTGTCGGCCCGGCGGCTTTTGCCATCCATGCTCTGAAGCACGTGATTTTCCAGGAGAAACGTCTTGTATTCGTTACTGGTAAACTGGCATCCTTGGTCAGAATTTAAAATTTCCGGTTTGGCGATCCGGAAGGCTTTTCTGGGTAGTGTAAAGAATTTTTCGCACTTTAAAAAAATGCAAATGGCTCGCCAATC
>ENA-UOJV01001992-UOJV01001992.1-human-gut-metagenome-genome-assembly--contig:-C82-NODE-1992-length-19000-cov-10.212246_pt1 | contig 19000 bp, 18 predicted proteins | sample MGYA00242356_ERZ723903 | MGnify/ENA metagenome assembly ERZ723903
AGATTTTCAAACCGATAAGTTGGGGCGAAAGACCCGCTGAGCGCCGCAGCCGATTGATTCAGAGGTTCCCTAGGTCCAGCTCCGCCATGACGGCAGCGCAGCGCGGGCACAGGCCGTCCGCATTGGCCTTCGTCGAGTGCATCCAGCAGCGCGGGCACTTCACGCCCTCGGCGTTGCGCACCTCGATGCGCAGGCCGGGGAAGGCGGTTCCGCTGCCGGTCACGTTCGCGGCATCGGGGTCGTCGTCCGTCAGGATGACATCCGAAACGAGCAGCAGGGCCGTCAGGTCCATGTCCTTCACGGTCTCGAGGGCCTTGGCAGCCGCCTCGTCGCGGGCGCAGAGGGCAACATGGGCCTCGAGCGCCTTGCCGATGCGCTTGTCCGCACGGGCCTGCTCCAGCACGCCATTGACGTCGCTGCGCAGGGCGATGAGCGTATCCCAGCGAGCCATGGCCTGCGCATCGAGTGCATAGGCCTCATACGGCTGCACCATCTCGTTCAGAACGACATTGCGCACGTCGTCTCCCGCACGGTGCGGCATGGCCTGCCAGATCTCGTCGCAGGTGAACGGCAGGATCGGCGCGAACATCCGCGCCATGGCGTCGACGATGAGATACAGCGCCGTCTGCGCGCTGCGGCGCTTCAGGCCGTTGCGGGACTCGCAGTAGAGGCGGTCCTTCAGAATGTCCAGATAGAAGCTGGACAGCTCCACGACGCAGAAGTCATTGATAGCGTGGGTCAGAACGTGGAATTCGTAATTGTCGTAGGCGTCAAAGGCCGTGCGGATCAGTTCGTTGAGCTTCGTGACAGCCCAGCGGTCCAGCTCCAGCATATCCTCCGGCGCGACAAGATGCCCGGCATCGAAGCCGTCGAGGTTGCCGAGGCAGTAGCGGGCCGTGTTGCGGAACTTCAGGTAATTCTGGCTGAGCTGCTTGAAGATCTCCTTCGAGCAGCGCACATCGGCGCGGTAGTCCGCAGAGGCGGCCCACAGACGCACGATATCCGCGCCGAAATCGCGGATGAGGTCGGCCGGGTCGACGCCGTTGCCGAGGGACTTGTGCATGGCCTTGCCCTCGCCGTCGACCGTCCAGCCGTGGGTCAGGCACTCACGGAACGGAGCGCCCTGCCCGAGCGCGCCGACGGACGTCAGCAGGCTCGACTGGAACCAGCCGCGGTACTGATCGGCGCCCTCGAGATACATCGTCGCGGGCCACTGGTCCGGATGCTCGCGGCGCAGGGAGGCAATGTGCGTCGAGCCGGAGTCAAACCAGCCGTCGAGCGTGTCGGTCTCCTTTTCAAACGTTCTGCCGCCGCAGTGCGGGCAGCTCAGGCCCTCAGGGACAAGCTCCATGGCCTCGCGCTCAAACCAGATGTTCGAGCCGTGCTCGCCGAACAGGGCGGAGATGTGGGCGATGGTCTCCGGGGTGCAGACGGGCTTGCCACAGTCCTTGCAGTAGAACACCGGGATCGGCAGGCCCCAGCGGCGCTGACGGGAGATGCACCAGTCGGCGCGGTCGCGGATCATGGCGACCATGCGGTCCTTGCCCCACGCGGGCAGCCACTTGACATTGTCGCAGGCGGCGACGGCCTCGTCCTTGAAGGACTCAACGGAGCAGAACCACTGCGGGGTGGCACGGAAGATGATCGGGCTCTTGCAGCGCCAGCAGTGCGGATAGCTGTGAGTGAATTCCTCGGAGGCGAACAGCGCGCCGCTCTCCTTCAGGTCGGCCAGAATGACGGCGTTGGACTCGTCATAGCGCAGGCCTGCATACTTGCCGGCAGCCTCGGTCTGGCGGCCGCGGTCGTCCACGGGGACGATCAGGTCGATGTTATAGCGGCGGCAGGTCTGATAGTCGTCCGCGCCGAAGCCCGGGGCGGTGTGGACGCAGCCCGTGCCGGAATCCATCGTGACATAGTCCGCGCAGACAAGCAGGGACTCGCGCGGCAGGAACGGATGCTGCGCCGTCATATATTCAAAGTAACGGCCCTCATGGCGCTCGACGATCTCATATTCCTCGATGCCGCCGGCCTTCATCGTCTTTTCAAGCAGCGCCTCGGCGACGAGATAGCGCTCGCCGTTTGCCGCCTTGACGATGACATAGCTCTCCTGCGGGTTCAGGGCGATGGCGAGATTGCCGGGCAGCGTCCACGTCGTCGTCGTCCAGATGATAACATAGGTGTTTTCAGCCTCGAGCTTTCCCTTCGTGTCCTTCAGGGCGAACTTGACGTAGATGGACGTGCAGGGATCGTCCTGATACTCGATCTCGGCCTCGGCCAGCGCCGTCTCGTCCTTGGGGCACCAGTACACGGGTTTCAGGCCCTTGTAGATATAGCCCTTGCGGTACATCTCGCCGAAGACCTTGACCTCCTCGGCCTCAAAGGCCTTGTCCATGGTCTTATAGGGATGCTGCCAGTCGCCGAGGACGCCGAGGCGGCGGAAGCCGCTCATCTGACGGTCGATGAAGTCCTGTGCAAAGGCCTGACAGGCATTGCGGAACTCCGGGATCGGCATGGCCTTGTGGTTGAGCTTGTTCTTCTTGATGATGGCGGATTCAATGGGCATGCCGTGGTTGTCCCAGCCGGGAACATAGGGCGTGTAATAGCCGCGCATCGCATGGGAGCGGACGATGAAGTCCTTGAGCGTCTTATTGAGCGCGTGGCCCATGTGGATATCGCCGTTGGAGAACGGAGGGCCGTCGTGCAGAATGAACGCGGGCTTGCCCTCGTTCTTTTCGAGCATCAGGCGGTAGACGTCGATCTTGTTCCAGTGCTCCAGCATGCCCGGCTCGCGCTGCGGCAGGCCCGCGCGCATCGGGAAGTCCGTCTTCGGGGTGATGATGGTGTTCTTATAATCCATAAATGCCTCCATTTATTTCTTTTAAACGCTTGTAACTGGTTATTGTCCCAAAAAATCCTCTGTCTCATCAAGAGACAGAGGATTTCTCTGCGGTACCACTCCTGTTCCCCCGGAACGGGGGCGCTTGGGGCGCGATAACGGGCGCAGGCCGTCTCCCCTTACGCAGGCGCATGGCCCTTCCGGGGAAAAGCTCCGGGGTGATGCCCTGCAGCGCGCGTCTGCCTTGCATCCTCCGGCAGCTTTCTGAACGCGCGGGGTCCGCAGGTCCGTCCCCTTCGTCGCTTGATCGGTATTCGATTCCGGTACGAATGTACAGAGATTCTTACCGCTTTTTCGGGTCGTAATTCCGCCCGAACTGCAGATCTTCAAATTTTTTGCTCACGGGGAAGCCGTGCAGCGTGTCGAGCTTGCGCGTATCGCCGGAGTGATCCTCCTGCGCGATGTCGCCGAGCGTCGAGCCGCTGAGGCTCTGCTCGATCTGCTGGCCGATCTCCTCGATGAGGGCGTCGGCCTTCTCCTCGGCGGAGGGATGAGACTGCTCTGCCTCGTAGTCATAGGCGCGGTTGTGAGACGGCTCCTTCGGCTGCTCTTTCGGGGTCAGCACGGGGGTCTGCGGCTCCACCGGCGGGGTGAAGCGGTGGACGCGCTCCGGCTCCTCCGGCTGGGAGGGCGTGAGCGGCGTCTCCCTGCGCAGCTCGTCGATAAGCTCGAGCTGGCGCTTCAGGCGCTTTTCCATGCCGTCCAGGAACTGCGACGTGGCGGCCTTGGCCGCATCGAGGCGCTCCTGTTCCTCGCCGACGAGAGCGTCGACATTGTTCGTCTTGGCGCTGGCGGCATCCTCTGCCTCATGCAGCATCTGCGCGCACTTTTTCTCGGCGTCCGCGACCATCTGGTCGCACGTCTTCTGCGCGGCAAGCAGGGCGTTCTGCATGGAAGCCTCCTGCTTGCGGTATTCCTCCAGCTTTTCCACAAGAATGCGCATCTTGCTCTTCAGCACGGAATTTTCTTTATAGAGGGTAACATAGTCCTCGGTCAGCGGCTCGAGAATGTCATCGACGGAGTCCATATCGTATCCGCCGAACAGCGCCTTCTCAAAGCTGATGTCCTGGATCTGCTGCGGGGTCAGCATCGTCTTCAGCTCCTGTCTCTGTCTTGCGTGGGATGGAACGCACCTTAGAAGTACATCCCGTTGTTTTCGAGTTCCTCAACGAGATCGCCAACGACATCCACATTGTACGGCGTGATGAGATAGGTGGAAATGGCGATCTTCTTGATCTTGCCGTCGAGCGCATAGGCGCAGCCGGAGAGGAAGTCCACCAGACGGCGGGCGACGTCCTTGTTCGTGGACTCGAGGTTCAGCACGACGGCCTGCTTGTCGCGCAGGTGATCGGCGATGTCGGAGACCAGATCAAAGCGGTCCGGCTTGACCAGCACGACCTGCAGCTGGGTGGTGGCGTTGATATTCACGACCTTGTTGCCGCCGCGGGTCGTCTGCGTATCCTGCGCGGCCGGGGTGCTGCGGCTATAGCTGCGGCGGGAAGACTGAGGCGCGGGAGCGGGATCGTTGTCCAGCGGCTCGTCGTCATAATCATCATAATCATCCTCTTCCGGTTCGGAATACGGGTGAGTCAGCTTCTTCAGTTCGTCCATAAATCCCATGGGTTCGTCCTCCAATATTGTTTCGATATGATCGTTAATCGCTCTTTACCGGCGCATAGTTCCGCGGCCCGAAAATGGCCGTGCCGATGCGCACCATGGTGCTGCCGCAGGCAATGGCGTCCTCGAAATCGTCCGTCATTCCCATCGACAAAAAATCCATAAAAATATTATCGTATTTTTGGGCTGTTATGTCAACAGCAATTCTGCGAATTTTTTGAAAATATCTGCAATTATCGCCCTTTTTCCTGCCGATCGGCGGCACCGTCATCAATCCGCGCACGCGAACGGCGGGATAATCTGCCATTTCTTCCACGATCCGGGGGAATTCCTTCAGCAGGAAGCCGGACTTCTGCTTCTCGCCGCCGGCGTTGATCTCGAGCAGGATATCCTGCACGATGCCGCGCTTGGCGGCCTCGGCATTGATATCCGCAAGCAGCTCGCGGCGGTCCACGGACTCGATCACATCGACCTGCCCGACAACCTGCCGGACCTTGTTGCGCTGCAGCGCGCCGATGAAGTGCACCGGAGCGCCGTCATAGGCATGCTCGTCCAGCTTTTTGACCAGCTCCTGCACGCGGTTCTCGCCGCAGCAGTCCACCCCGGCCGCAATGGCCTCGCGCACGGCGGCGCTGTCGTTCATTTTTGTTGCGGCGCACAGGCGGATGTCCGCCGGGTCGCGCCCGGCAGCCCGGGCGGCAGCCGCGATCCGGCTGCGGATCTGCGCCACGTTTTCCGTGATCATGCTCATGCTTCCATCACCTTTCCGTCCTCGATGTCATCCGAGGTCAGGATAATATCGTCGCCCGGCCAGAGGTTTCCCGTGCTGGACTGATCCAGCTCGACAACGTAGCCGTCTCCGTACGCATAAAGGATCTCCACCGGCTTCCAGCGGGCGCGCGCGCCCTCGAGCACATAGACGCCCGCCTGCCCATCGACCATATAGAGCGCCTGCTTCGGCACGCGCAGGCCGGTATAAGAGGAGAAAATGATATCCGCGCTCTGGCGGCGCAGGGCCGTGACCTCCTGCGGCTCGCGCTCGCAGGACAGCACGATGGTACAAACGCCGTCCTCCGCCTCGCTGATGGCCTCGACCTGCATTCTGATCTGGGAGAGCTTTTCCAGTCCGAAGCTGACGGTCAGCGTCTCGCCCGCGGCAGTCTGCTCCGCGCGCGCCTCCGGGATCTCGGCTGCAAAATACCACTTCTGGCCCGTGATGAGCCTGCCGACGGCATTGCCCGGAACGGCAGACGCATGCTGCGCAGCGGCGCGCAGCTCGCTCGGCTTCATCTGCAGCACGCTCTCCGGCGTGAGCACGCGCTCAAGGCCGTCCGTCCGCTCGGAAAAATAGCCGGCGCTCTCGACCGTCACGGCCTCGGCGCTCTGCTCCGTCTCGGCGGAGAGCGCGGAGATCTGCGACTCGAGCTCGGCGATGCGGCCCTCCATGTGCGCGGCGTCGTCTGCCGTCACGCTGCGGCGCAGCACGAGCGGCTGCAGCTCGGACATCACATCGTCGGCCTCCGTCAGATCACGGCGGGCCGTCAGTGCAGCCAGCTCGCCGAGGGCCTTTTCGATGGCGTCGTCCGTCTGGGTCGTGTCCTCCCCTGCCGTGCCTGAGGCCGCATAGCGCAGCTGCGAAAGCTGTTCCTGCAGGGCCGTGAGCCTGTCGCGCTTTTCGCGCGCCGCAGAGGTCTGATAGCCGTCTGCCACGCGCTGCCCGCTGCCGACGCGCTCGCCCTCGGTCAGGGCGCAGACCACAACGGGCTGTGAGGCCGTGATGATCTCCTCCTCACGCACTACAAAGCCGGAAACGGTCTGCCCGTCGCCGGCTTCGCAGCGCACGGCAGTCTCGAGGGTGTAGCTGCTCCCGCCGCCGCCAAAAAGGACCGACAGCACGAGATAGGCCACCACGATGCCTGCCAATACGATGGATACGATTTTCAGGTAAAGGTCTCCCTGCTTTTTCATCTGGGTACTCCTGTCCGGCCGGGGCACTCGGCCCGCGGCCCGCGGGAGCAGGGTCTTCAGGTACGAACGGGCTGCGCCGGGACAAGCGTGGAGATGGCGTGCTTGTAGATCATCTGCTGCTTGCCGTCCGAGCTGAGCACAACGACGAAGTTGTCAAAGCCCGTCACGATGCCCTTGAGCTGGAAGCCGTTCATGAGGAACATGGTCACGGCCGTGTGCTCGCGGCGCACCTCGTTTAAGATCAGATCCTGCAAATTTTCCGTGTTTGCCATATGTGGTACTCCTTTTCTTTGTTTTCCGGCTCAGCCGGTGTTGGAATACCACGATTGTATCAGATTCCGCTGTCGAAATCGGCCGCTTTTTGCAGGGCCGCGCGGAAAATCTCGTCTGCGCCCGCAGAGGCATCGAGCCACTGCACGGCGGGATTGGCGCGGAACCACGTCATCTGGCGCTTGGCATAGCGCCGCGTGGCCTGCTGGATGGTCCCGAGCGCCGCCTCCGGCGGCAGGCCCTCCTCCAGCGCCTGCACGACCTGCTTATAGCCGATGGCCTGCAGGCTCGTCGCCCGGTCCGGCACGCCGCTGTCAAGCAACGCGCGGACCTCCTGCGCAAGTCCCTGCGCATACATCAGCTCCACGCGCAGATCGATGCGGGCATAGAGCTGCGCGCGCTCCGGGAAGTGCAGGCCGAGCCACAGCGGCCGGTAGCGAGGCGGGATCGCCCGGCTCTCCCGGTCGAAGTCCGTCATGGTCCTGCCGGTCTCCTGCCAGATCTCCAGCGCGCGGACGATGCGCTTTACGTCCGAGACGGACAGCCGCGCCGCCCGCTCGGGGTCCACGGCGCGCAGCTCGTCCAGAAGCGGCTGTGCGCCCTCCTCGGCCGCGCGGCGCTCCAGGGCCTCGCGCCTGCCTGTCTGCGGCAGCGGCGCAAACTGCCGCCCCGCAATGAGAGAATCGATATAAAGCCCCGTGCCGCCGACGAGGATGACGGGCTTCCCGCGCGACAGGATGTCCTGCACGCAGGCATCCGCCTCCTGCACATAGCGGCTGACGGAGTAATTCTCTGCCGGGTCCGCCACGTCGAGCATGTGGTGCGGCACGCCGCCGCGCTCCTCGGGCGTGGGCTTTGCCGTGCCGATATCCATGCGGCGGTAGACCTGCATGGAGTCGAACGAAACGATCTCGCCGCCGAGCGCCTGCGCCAGCCGGACGGACAGGGCCGTCTTGCCGGAGGCCGTCGGGCCGACGATGCAGATCATATTGTCTCGCTGCTCCATGGTCAGGCCCTCTTGAACTGCCGCTCAAGCTGCGAAGCCGTCAGCTCCAGACAGATGGGACGGCCGTGCGGGCAGTATTTCAGGTCATTGCGCGTCAGCACCTCGTGCACCACAGCCTCCCACTCCTTTGGGTCGGTGTGCCAGCCGCCCTTGATGGCGGCCTTGCAGGCGATGGTGTGCAGCAGGCGGTCGCGCAGCTCCGTCGGGTCGGCGTGCCGCCCGGTCAGAAGCTCGGCCGCCAGCGCGGTCAGACTCTGCGCGGCGTCGTCCGGCGCGATCTCCGTGGGGATCTGGCGGATGGCGAGCACGCCGTCGCCGTAATCCGAGATCTCATAGCCGTACTGCGCCAGCAGCTCGGCATTTTCCAGCAGCACGGCCGCCTCCTCGCGCTCCGGCTCGCACAGCACGGGTGTGAGCAGCAGCTGCGGCATCACGGGTTCCGTGTCGGCGCGGAGCTTTTCAAACAGGATGCGCTCGTGCGCGGCATGCTTATCGATGAGGAGCAGACTCCCTGCCTGCTCAACGAGGATGTAGGTGTTCAGCGCCTCGCCGATGATGCGGTAGTCCGGTGCCTTGGGCAGCGGGAGCTCCTGCTGCGTCTCTTCCGTCTGCTTTGGCTCCGGAGGGACCGGCTCATCGTGCTTCACCGGCGGCTCTTCCTGCTGCGTGGGCGTCTGCAGCTTAGGCTGCGGAGGCGGCATCTGCACGGGCGCTTCCCGCTGCTGCACCGGCGCAGCAGGCTGTGGGGCCGGGCAGGGCGGTTCGGGGCGAGTCACAGGCTGCACCGGCTTCGGCGAGGCAAGCGCCGCACCGTCGCGGCGCTCCGTCAGCGAGCCGATCTGCTCGAGCACCGTGCGGGAGGCCGCCGGGCGCGGGCCGTCCTGCAGGGCGGCCGCTGCGGCGCGGTATTCCGCCGCCGACATGGTGCGGAAGGCAGAATTTCCGTCGTTCTGCGGCTTCAGCTTCATCTGCACGCGGCCGGAGGCCTGCTCCAGTGCGCCGAGCACGCCGTAATGCACGCAGTCGAACACCTCCTGCTCGCGCAGGAAGCGCACCTCCGTCTTCGCGGGGTGCACATTGACGTCCACAAGATGCTCCGGCAGGTGCAGATGCAGCACGCAGGCCGGGAAACGACCCTGCAGGAGCTGATTGCGGTAGGCCTGCTCGAGCGCGGCCGTCATGAGCTTGGAGCGGACATGCCGCCCGTTGACAAAAAAGATCTGGCTGCCCCGCGTGCCGCGCGTTGCGGCCGGGCGGGTCACAAAGCCCGTGACGGAGAGCTTGTCCCAGCTCCCGTCCACCGGGGTCATCTCCTGCGCGGTCTGGCGGCCCATGACGGCATAGATCGCACTGAGGAGCTTGCCGTCGCCGGGCGTGGAGAGCTGCTCCTGCCCGTCGCGCAGCACGCGCACGGCGACCTCCGGATGAGCCAGCGCAAGGCGCTGCACCGTGCTGAGCACGGCGGAGGCCTCCACGGAGTCTCGCTTCATGAACTTCATGCGCGCAGGTGTATTGTAAAACAGGTCACGCACGAGCATGGTCGTGCCGTTCGGACAGCCCGCCTCGCCGCGCTCCGTCACAACGCCCGCCTCGAGATGCAGACTCGTGCCGAAGGGCGCGTCCGCCGTCTTCGTCAGCACGTCGATGCGCGAGACGGAGGAAATGGCCGCCAGCGCCTCGCCGCGGAAGCCGAGCGTGTGGATGGCCTCCAGATCGGCCGCCTCATGGAGCTTGCTCGTGGCATGGCGCAGGAAGGCCGTCTCCACGTCCTCTGCCGCCATGCCGCAGCCGTCGTCCGTCACGCGCAGGAACGTCATGCCCCCGTCGCGCAGCTCGACCGTGACCTTATGGGCCCCGGCGTCGATGGCGTTTTCGACCAGCTCCTTTGCGGCGCTGGCCGGGCGCTCCACGACCTCGCCAGCGGCGATCAGGTCGGCGACATGGGGAGAAAGCTGTTGGATCTTTGGCATAACTACCTCACAGGAACGCTTGCATCAGCGAGCGCAGAAGGCTCGCGAGCACAGATTGGAAATTGATGAACATATGCAGGAAAATACAGGCCCAGATGTTGCCCGTCTTCTGATAGACCCAGCACAGCGAGAAGCTCGCCGGGAGATAGAGGCTCAGGCACAGGATCGTATTGGCCGCAGTCATGGAGCCAAGGAATTGGAACACATGCATCCCCGCAAACAGGAACATGGACAGCGCATAGGCAGCCGGGAGGCATCTGCGCGCCAGCGGCGCAAACAGCACGCCGCGGAACAGGCACTCCTCTGCCAGCGGCGCGAGCACGACGGTGCAGAGCGTCATGGCCAGCGGGTAACCGCCGAGCAGGGAGTTGACGGCCTCCTGATTATAGTTCTCCGGCATGATATCCAATACCGTATAGGCCGTCGTCAGCACAAGGTTCGCGCCATAGCACATGCCAAAGCCGATCAGCACGCTCAGGAGCATTTTCCCCTCGAATTCCCGAAGTGACTGCCAAAGCGTGCGGCGGAAGATCAGGAGCATGACGGCAAAATTCACGGTCATATAGAGCAGATTCGCAAAAAAGTAATTGCACGGCTCCGTCAGCGGAAAGCCGAGTGCCGGAAAATAGGCAAGGATCGCAAAATTCAAAAAAAAGAGAAAAACAGGCAGATACAGTGCGCCAAGGATCCATTCGCGCGGCTCGGGCGCCCGGATCCCGCTGCGGCGGGGAAACATCCAGCTCATCCGGCATTCTCTCCTTTCCGTCAGAGCATTTTCTTCAGCTCGAACAGGGCGTTCATGGCCTCGATCGGCGTCATGGTCTCGATCGCAAGCGACTCGAGCTTCCGCCGCAGGGCGTCGTTCTCCATGCTCGTGATGGAGATCTGGTCGTCCGCCGCCACGCGCACCGTGCGCACGGGCGCGCCGCTCTCGAGCGCCCGCAGCAGCTCCCGCGCGCGGGAGACGACTTTATCCGGCAGGCCCGCCAGTCGCGCGACCTCGACGCCGTAGGAATCGTCGGCAGCGCCGGGGACGATCTTGCGCAGGAACACGATGTCCGCGCCGCGCTTGCGCACGGCAATGTTGTAGTTCCGCACGCCCTCGATCTCCTGCTCGATGTCCGTCAGCTCGTGATAGTGTGTGGCAAAGAGCGTCTTTGCGCCGATGCGCTTTTTGTCGGCGGCATATTCGAGAACGGCGCGGGCAATGGCCATGCCGTCGAATGTCGACGTGCCGCGTCCGATCTCATCGAGGATGAGCAGGCTGTGCGACGTTGCGTGCTTCAGGATCTCCGCGACCTCCGTCATCTCCACCATGAACGTGGACTGGCCGGAGGCCAGATCGTCCGAGGCGCCGATGCGTGTGAAGATGCGGTCCACCACGCCGATGCGCGCCGTGCGCGCCGGGACGAAGCAGCCCATCTGCGCCATCAGCACAATGAGGGCGACCTGCCGCATATAGGTGGATTTACCGGCCATATTCGGGCCGGTCAGAATGGCGACGCGGTTCGCGCCGCAGTCGAGCGCCGTGTCGTTCGGGACGAACAGCGCATCCTTGAGCACCTGCTCCACGACGGGATGGCGGCCGTCTGTGATATGCAGCTCGCCGGAGAGGTCGATCTCCGGGCGGCAGTAATTCTGCCGGGCGGCCAGCGCCGCAAAATTCGTCAGCACGTCCAGCGCGGCCACGGCGCGCGCCGTGCGCTGGATGCGGGCGGACTGGTCGGCCAGATGCTGGCGCACCTGTGAGAACAGCTCATATTCCAGCGCCGTGATGCGGTCCTTTGCCGTCAGGATCGTGCGCTCGAGCTCCTTGAGCTCCGGGGTGATATAGCGTTCGCCCGTTGTGAGCGTCTGCTTGCGGATGTAGGTCTCTGGGACTTGGGCCGTCTGGCCCTTTGAGACTTCGATATAATAGCCGAACACGCGGTTGTAGCCGACGCGCAGGGTCTTGATGCCGGTCTTCTCGCGCTCCTCGGCTTCGATGCGGGCCAGCGTTCCCTTGCCGCCCGAGACGATGTCACGCAGCTGGTCCAGTTCTTCGCTGTAGCCGTCGCGGATCATGCCGCCCTCGCGCACGGAAAACGGGGGCTCGTCCACAATGGCGTTCCGAATTTCGTCCCGCAGGTCGGAAAGGTCGTCCAATTCGTCCAGCAGCACGCCGAACATGGAGGCATGCAGCCCGCCGATGGCGGCGCGCAGCTCCGGCAGCGGCTCACAGCCGTTTCCGAGCGAAACCAGGTCGCGGCAGTTCGCCGCGCCTGTGACGATGCGGGCCGTCACGCGCTCATAGTCCGAGACATCCTGCAGCATGTGCACAAGCTCGTCGCGGCCGATGCTGTTTTTCGTCAGCTCCTCCACGGCGTCGAGGCGCGCGTTGATGCGCTTCGGGCTGAGCAGCGGCTTTTCCAGCCAGCTGCGCAGCATGCGGCTGCCCATGGCCGTTTTGGTATGGTCCAGCACCCACAGGAGGCTGCCGCGCTTTTCCCCCGCGCGCATGGTCTCCGTCAGCTCCAGATTGCGCCGGGCACTGAGATCCAGCTCCATGAAGCGGCCGCTGACATAGAATTCCAGCTCCCGCACATGGGAAAGGCCCGTTTTCTGCAGCTCGCAGAGCGTCCGCAGCAGCGCGCCCGCGCTGCGCCAGACCTCCGGCCGCTCCGTGAGGCCAAGCTCATCGAGCGGCTTGCCGAACTGCTTTTCCACGAGCTGCGCCGTCTCCTGCGGAGCAAACAGCTCGTCCGCGCCAAGATCGGCGCAGCAGCTCAGCCGCTCCTGCAGTGTGCGGGTCAGCTCCTCGCTTTTGGCCGCGTCGCCGCCGCGCAGCACCTCGGCCGGGGCAAAGCGCCCCAGCTCGGAGATGACGCGCTCCATGGCCTCTGCACCCTCGGCCTGCGTGGCATAAAACGCGCCGGTCGAAATATCGCAGAAGCTCAGGCCGTAGCGCCCGCCCTCGCCGAAGACGCAGGCAAAATAATTGTTGCGGCTCTCGTCGAGCATGGAACTTTCGATGACCGTGCCCGGCGTAACGATACGGGTGATATCCCGCTTGACAAGGCCCTTGGCCAGCGCAGGGTCCTCCATCTGCTCACAGATGGCGACCTTGTAGCCGCGCGCGACGAGCCTTGCGATATAGCTCTCTGCCGAGTGATACGGCACGCCGCACATGGGGACCTGCTCGGACTTCTCCTTGCCGCGGTCCCGCGTTGTGAGCGTCAGGTCAAGCTCATGGGAAGCAAGCTTGGCATCGTCGGCAAACATTTCATAAAAATCGCCCAGACGGAAAAACAGGATGCAGTCCGGGTGCCGTTCCTTGATCTCCAGATACTGCCGCATCATCGGCGTCAGTTCAGCCATACTTCTTCTCCTTCTGTCTGTGCCGTCAGGCAAGCTCGCCTGTCAGGCTCCACGTCGTGCTGCCCGTGATGCGCACATCGCGGAACTGGCCGATGAGCCCGTCGCCGCCGGACAGGCGCACGAGGCGGCCGCCGTCCGTGCGGGCCGTGAGCAGGTCGCCGTCGCGTCCGTCGATGAGCACGCGGAACGTCCGGCCGATATAGGCACGGTGCTTTTCCTCCGAAATGCGGTTCTGCAGGGCGACGAGGCGGTCGAAGCGGCGGTTTTTCTCCTCCTTCGGCGTGGGATCGGGCATGGAAGCCGCGGGCGTGCCGCCGCGCGGCGAGAAAATAAACGTAAACAGCGCGTCATAGCGCACGCGCTCGATCAGGCGCAGCGTGTCCTCAAATTCTTCCTCCGTCTCGCCGGGGAAGCCGACGATGACATCGGACGTGAGCACGAGCTCCGGCATGAGGCTGCGGCCGTAATCCACGAGCTCAAGATACTGCGCGCTCGTATAGCGGCGGTTCATGGCGTGGAGCACGCGGTCGTTTCCGGACTGGAACGGCAGATGGAACTGCTTGCAGATCTTCGGATAGGCCGCGATGGTGTCAAACAGCTTATGACTGGCGTCCTTGGGATGGGACGTCATGAAACGCAGGCGGAAATCGCCCGGCAGGCTCGCGATCTGCGCCATGAGGTCGGCAAAATCCACGCCGAGGCCGAGGTCCTTGCCGTAGGAATTGACGTTCTGGCCGAGCAGCGTGATCTCCTTATAGCCCTGCGCGATCAGCGCGCGGCACTCCTGCAGAATGTCCTCCGGCTGGCGGGAGCGCTCTCGGCCGCGCACATAGGGCACGATGCAGTACGAGCAGAAATTGTTGCAGCCGTACATGACGGAGACCCACGCCTTGAGCTTATTCTCGCGCACGACGGGCAGGCCCTCGGCAATGGCTCCGGCAGAATCCTCCACGGAGAACACGCGCTTGCCTGTCGTCAGCACGCCGAGCAGCAGCTGCGGCAGCTCCCACAGGTGGTGTGTGGAGAACACGCCGTCCACATAGGGATAGGACTTGCGCACGCGCTCGACCACGGCGGGCTGGCCCATCATACAGCCGCACAGGAAGATCTTCTGGCGCGGGTGGCGGCGGCGGGTATGCACGAGCGCGCCGACGTTGCCGAACACACGCTGCTCGGCGTGCTCGCGGATGGCGCAGGTATTGAAGATGACGAGGTCCGCGCCCTCAGGGCCGTCCGTCAGGCCGTAGCCGCAGTGCTCGAGCATGCCGCGGATCTGCTCGGAATCCGCCTCGTTCTGCTGGCAGCCGTAGGTCTCCACAAAGGCCACAGGCGTGATTCCCTGCGCCTGCCAGTATTCGCGCACCCGTCCGCAGAAGCCCTCCTGCCGCTGCAGAGCCTCGGGAGAGATCACAGTCGTTTTCTTTTCCAAAAGAGGAGTTCCTCCCAATTCATGAGATTCTTATTCAGTATAGTATTTTATCATTCTTTCCGCCCCATTGCAAGTGGGGATTCCCCGGAAGCATCCCACTTTCGTTTTTATCTTGCCCCATTCGGAAAAGTATGATATGATACTCCAGAGGTGATATCCATGGAAGAAAATCAGAAGGACATGCCCGCCGTACAGGAGACGCCGGAGGCGCCGCAGTCCGAATTTGTGCCCAGCCCGAAGTGGAAGCGCGTGCTGGCGTGGGTGCTGTTTGCCATCGTCGTGCTCGGCATCGCCAGCTGGCTGCTGAATATCGCCGTGCCGGAATGGCCGGAGAAGCTCTTTGGTTATACTCGGGGTTGATCCCGGCTATGCGACGACCGGCTTCGGCCTCATCCGGGCGGAGCGCGGGACCTATGCCCTGCTGCGCTACGGCACGGTCACGACCCCGGCGGGGCTGCCGTTCCCGCAGCGGCTGAACATTCTGTTTGAGGACATGACGCAGCTGCTGGAGGTCACAAAGCCCGAGGCCGTCGCCGTGGAGGAGCTGTTCTGGGGCCACAATATCACGACCGGTATCGGCGTTTCGCACGGACGCGGTGTGATCCTGCTCGCCATCGAGCGGGCGGGCGTGCCGCTGTTTGAATACACGCCCATGCAGGTCAAGCAGGCCGTCGTCGGCTATGGCAAGGCGGAGAAGCATCAGGTCATGGATATGACGCGCCGCCTGCTCCGGCTGGACCGCATGCCCCGGCCGGACGATGCGGCCGATGCCATCGCCATCGCGCTGTGCCATGCGCGCTCGTCCACGTCGCAGCTGGCACGGCTCATGGGAGGAAAACCGTAATGTTTTATTATTTCAACGGCGAGGTCACGCTTCTCGAGAGCAATCTGGCCGTCATCGACTGCGGCGGCGTCGGCTACGCCTGCCGGACGTCGTCCTATACGCTCTCGCGCCTGCATGTGGGCGAGCGCGCGAGGCTCTATACCTACTGCAGCATCCGCGAGGATGCGTTCGATATCTACGGCTTCAGCACGCGCGAGGAGCTGCGGAATTTCGAACTGCTGCTCGGCGTGACCGGCGTCGGCGCGAAGGCCGCGCTGGCCATTCTGTCGTCCACCACGCCGGACCGCTTTGCGCTTGCCATCTTCTCGCAGGACGAAAAGGCCCTGACGGCCGCGCCGGGCGTCGGCAAAAAGCTGGCCCAGCGCATCCTGCTGGAACTGAAGGACAAGCTCGGTGGCACCGCACCGGCAGAGGGCGGCATTTCGCTCCCGGCCGGGGATGTGCCCGCCGCCTCCGGCAGTGCGCTGGCGCTGGCGCAGGCCGCACTGGCCGAGCTCGGTTACCGCCCGCAGGAGATCACGGCGGCGCTGCGCAGCTTTGACCCCGAGGGCATGAAGACGGAAGAGATCGTGCGGCAGTGCCTGCGCGCCATGGTGATGAGGTAAGAACATGAGCATTGATTTTTCACAGGACTACGAGGCCCCGCTCGTAACAACGAGCTTCACGCCCGCAGACGAGTCCGAATTCTCGCTGCGGCCGAAGCGCCTGACGGAATATAACGGGCAGGAGAAGGTCAAGGAAAACCTGTCTGTTTACATTGAGGCCGCACGCCGCCGCAACGAGCCGCTCGACCATGTGCTGCTCTACGGTCCTCCCGGCCTCGGCAAGACGACGCTCGCCGGCGTTATCGCCAACGAAATGGGCGTGCATATCCGCGTGACGTCCGGCCCCGCCATCGAAAAGGCGGGCGATCTGGCCGCGCTGCTGACGAACCTCTCCGAGGGCGACATTCTCTTTATTGATGAAATTCACCGCCTGAACACCGCCGTGGAGGAGATCCTCTACCCCGCCATGGAGGACTTTGCCATCGACATCATCGTCGGCAAGGGGCCATCGGCCAACTCCATCCGGCTCGATCTGCCGCGTTTCACGCTCATCGGCGCCACAACGCGCGCCGGGCAGCTCTCCGCCCCGCTGCGCGACCGCTTCGGCGTGTCGTTCCGGCTGGAGCTGTATACGCCGGAGGAGCTGTGCCGCATCATCACGCGCTCTGCCGCCCTCATGGGCATGCGCATCGACGCAGACGGCGCAATGGAGCTGGCCTCCCGCAGCCGCGGCACGCCGCGCATCGCCAACCGCATGCTCCGCCGCGTGCGCGACTTCGCCCAGCTGTATTACGACGGCGTCATCACCCGCGAGGCGGCCGACCACGCGCTCGGCAAGCTTGAGGTCGACAAGCTCGGGCTCGACGCGACGGATCGCCGCATGCTCACGGCCATCATCCGCTACTATAACGGCGGCCCCGTCGGCCTGGAGACGCTCGCGGCGACCAGCGGCGAGGAGGCCGTCACGCTGGAGGACGTCTACGAGCCCTATCTGATGCAGATCGGCTTCCTGACACGCACGCCCCGCGGGCGTTGTGTTACGCAGCTTGCCTACGACCACCTCCATCTGCAAAATAACAATGCAGAGCAATTGACTCTTTGAACGGAAATTTTGAGGCTTTTCGTCGAAATCGCACAATTGTTTTTTTCTAACAAAATATTTTTTCATCCACTATTGACAAAGGGCGGAAAGATGCTTATAATAGGCACTGTCCACGGGATATAGATTTCCGGGGATGCGCCGCCTGCTTTGGCGGCACGTATCAACCGACCCTGTATCAGGAAAACCAGCAATTTTGATGGACGAAGCGTCAGGGCAATTTTTTTCAAGAGAGGTTACCAACATGTACGAAGACAAGACTTTAGTTTGCAAGGAATGCGGCGCCGAATTCGTGTTCACCGCCGGTGAGCAGGAGTTCTACGCGGAGAGAGGCTTCCAGAATGAGCCCCAGCGCTGCAAGGCCTGCCGTGACGCTCGCAAGAATGCTGCCCGCAGCCCGAGAGAGTACTTCACTGCTGTCTGCGCCAACTGCGGCGGCGAAGCTCGTGTTCCCTTCGAGCCGAAGACCGATCGTCCGGTCTACTGCAGCGAGTGCTTCGCAAAGATGCGCGAGAACGGCTGATCTTACCTGCAAGCCAGAACCGGCGTCCCACTGGGGCGCCGGTTTTTCACGCTTCCCTGTCCGCGAGTCGTGGACAGTCCTTGCCTGCGGCAAGGTCGGTTTTGCAGAGCAGAAAGCCGGACTTGCGTTTTTCCGCGCCGTGTGGTATGCTCTGCCTGTCAAAATTGCAAAAATTGGATTTTGCGTCATCATTCTGCATTTTTTCCGCCATATCAGGCGGTGAAGCATAAGAGGGAGTCAAGCCGATTCCCTTCCCGGAGGAAACAGCAATGGACCGAAAGAAACAGATTGCCGCCCTGACGGACGACGAAGGAGAGCGCCTGCTGCTGGCACAGGCCTGTGAACGGCTGACAAGGGCGGAGCAGCGCGGCATTCCCGCCGCGACCGTGTTCCTGACGCCGCGGGAGCAGGCCCTGCTGCGGCAGCTCCTGCCGCAGTGCCGCTTCTGGGGCGGCACGCCGGACGCGGAGCGAGCCGTGGCCTATTGGCTGCCTGAATATGAGGACGAGGACGACTACCGGGAAAACGGCCCGGTTGCCTGCCTGCGCGCCGCATTTTTTGAGGAAAATGCCGTCGGACACCGCGACATGCTCGGCGCGCTCATGGGCTGCGGCATCCGCCGCGAGGCCGTCGGCGACCTGTGCCTGCAGCCGCGTCAATGCGACCTGTTCGTCACGGCGGAGCTTGCACCGTATCTCCTCGACAACCTGACCTCCGCCGGGCGGGCCCACCTGACGCTTACGCGCATCGCCCCCTCGCAGGCAGATCGTCCGCCGCAGGCCCTGCAGGAGCTGCGCGTGACGGTCTCCTCGCCCCGGCTGGACAGCGTGATCTCCGCCGCATTCCATCTGAGCCGCGGCAGCGCGGCCGATGCCGTGGCGGCCGGGCGGGTCAATCTCAACGACCTGACCTGCCTGAAGCCCGACCGCGCCGTGCAGGAGAACGACACCGTCTCCGTGCGCGGGCTCGGCAAGCTGCGCGTGCTCGCCCTCGGCGGGCTGACAAAGAAGGGCCGCCTCGCCCTGACACTCGGCAAATATCTATAAAGAAGCACTCGGCAGCGATGCTGCCGAGTGCTAATTTTCGCTAATTTTCGCTTATTTTTCGATCAGAAGCTCCGCGACCTGAATGGTATTCGTCGCAGCGCCCTTGCGGATCTGATCGCCGCAGCACCAGAGCGTCAGACCGTTGTCGTCAGTCAGGTCCGGACGGATGCGGCCGACATAGACAAGATCCTGATCGGACGTGTCGAGCGGCATGGGATACTCGTGGTTGCCGAGGTCGTCGACCAGACGGCAGCCCGGCGCAGCGGCAATGGCATGGCGTGCCTCGCGGACGGACACGGGCTTGTCAAAGCGCAGTGTGACGGAAATGGAGTGGCTGCGCACGACCGGTACACGGACGCAGGTACACGTTACGCGCAGGTCCGGCAGGTGCATGATCTTGCGGCCCTCGTTCTGCATCTTCATTTCCTCG
>ENA-UOJV01002015-UOJV01002015.1-human-gut-metagenome-genome-assembly--contig:-C82-NODE-2015-length-18818-cov-13.865000_pt1 | contig 18818 bp, 16 predicted proteins | sample MGYA00242356_ERZ723903 | MGnify/ENA metagenome assembly ERZ723903
AGCGCCTGTCCCAGTTCCAGAACACCCAGTTCCAGCTGGCCGATATGCACACCCGGATGCAGGCTGCTCAGTTCCTGGTCTACTCCGCTGCCATGAAGAAGCAGAACCACGAGCCCTACTCCATGGATGCCGCCATGGCCAAGCTGTTCGCTGCCGATGCCGCTTCCGACGTGACCCGTCGTGCCGTGCAGCTGTTCGGCGGCTACGGCTACACCCGTGAGTATCCCGTGGAGCGCATGATGCGCGACGCCAAGATCACCGAGATCTACGAGGGTACCAGCGAGGTCCAGCGGATGGTTATTTCCAGCCGCCTGGGCGTGAAGTAAGATAGGAGGTAAAGGTTAACATGAAAATCATTGTTTCCATCAAGCAGGTTCCCGACACCTCCGGTAAGGTGGCGGTGAATCCGGACGGCACCCTGAACCGTGCGTCCATGCAGACCATCACCAACCCCGACGATATGAACGCCCTGGAGGCGGCCCTGAAGATCAAGGACGCCACCGGCTGCAAGGTTGTTGTGGTGACCATGGGTCCGCCTCCCGCTGCCGGTATGCTCCGCGAGGCGCTGGCTATGGGCGCTGACGAGGCCGTGCTGGTGTCCGCCCGCGAGTTCGGCGGTTCCGATACATACGCCACCTCTCAGATCCTGGCTGCGGCCATCAACAAGATCGGCGTAGAGGCTGACGACATCGTCATGTGCGGCCGGCAGGCCATCGATGGCGACACTGCCCAGGTGGGTCCCCAGATTGCCGAGAAGCTGCATCTGCCCCAGGTGACCTACGCCGCCGACATCCAGAAGGACGGCGACACCATCACCGTCAAGCGGATGCTGGAGGACGGCTACATGACCATCAAGGTCAAGACTCCCTGCCTGCTTACCTGCATCAAGGAGCTGAACGAGCCCCGCTATATGAGCATCGACGGCATCTATGCCACCTACAACAAGCCGCTGGAGACCTTTGACTATGAGAAGCTGAAGGATCATCCCCTGATCGACGCCACCACCATCGGCCTGAAGGGCTCTCCCACCAACATCTTCAAGAGCTTCACCCCGCCCCAGAAGGGCGCCGGCATGATGCTGGAGGGCGCCGACAAGGCGACCTGCGAGAAGCTGGCCGACATTCTGGCGAAGAAGCACATCATCTGAGAAAGGGGATAAACAAATATGTCTAATTTCAACAGCGCCGATATCGCTGCTTTCAAGGATGTGTGGGTCTTCTGCGAGCAGCGCGAGGGCAAACTGATGCCCACCGACTTTGAGCTGATCTCCAAGGGCCGCGACCTGGCCGACGAGCTGGGCGTGAACCTGTGCGGCCTGCTGCTGGGCGGCGAGGGCATCGAGTCCGCCGCCAAGGAGCTGGGCGGCTACGGCGCCGACAAGGTGCTGGTGTGCGAGAGCCCCCTGCTGGCCGTCTACAACACCGATGCCTATGCCAAGGTCATCTGCGACGTGATCGAGGATCTGAAGCCCGAGGCGTTCCTGATCGGCGCCACCAACATCGGCCGTGACCTGGGTCCCCGCTGTGCGGCCCGTCTGCATACCGGCCTGTGCGCCGACTGCACCCACCTGGACGTGGATGTGGCGAACTACATCCAGTTCCTGCGTGAGTCCAGCACCCTGGACGTGGACAGCCAGAAGTGGGATATGGAGGACCGGAACCTGAAGATGACCCGTCCGGCTTTCGGCGGCCACCTGATGGCCACCATCATCTGCCCGCGGTTCCGTCCCTGCATGGCGACGGTGCGCCCCGGCGTGATGAAGAAGAACGTCTTCGACCAGGCCAAGGCGGATGCGTGCGAGATCGTGAAGCCCAGCTTCCAGCTGAGCGAGAGCGACCTGAACACCGAGGTTGTGGAGGTCGTGAAGGCCGCCAAGAAGCTGGTGGACCTGATCGGCGCGGACTACATCGTGTCTGTGGGCCGCGGCATCAGCAAGGATGTCGAGGGCGGCATCAAGCTGGCTGAGGAGCTGGCTGAGGTCCTGGGCGGCGTCGTGGGCTCCTCCCGTGCCTGCGTGGACGCTGGCTGGATCACCGCTGACCATCAGGTCGGCCAGACCGGCAAGACCGTCCATCCCAAGGTCTACGTCGCTCTGGGTATCTCCGGCGCCATCCAGCACAAGGCTGGTATGCAGGACTCCGAGTGCATCATCGCCGTGAACAAGAACGAGAACGCTCCCATCTTCGAGGTGGCTGACTACGGTATCGTTGGTGACCTGTTCAAGGTCGTTCCCGAGCTGATCGAGTCCATCAAGGCTGCCAAGGCTGCTCAGTAATCGATCCCCTTTACGAATCAAGAAGGGCTGTCCCGCTGTGGGACAGCCCTTCTTTCATTGCTTGGATCATGGTCAGGTGGTGATATGCCAGTAGGTGACGGTATCCTCGATATCCATTTCCACCAGATAACCACCTACTCCGTCAGGGCAGAATATCGTGGGCCAGTTTTGATAGGTGGCAAAGTCGTTGATCACAAGGGGATCGGTCTGCTGCGTATCCGGATAGAGGATATGGGCAGCAAAGGTATCGTCTACATACATACAGCTGCTGCCGCTTCCGGCCAGACGCCACAGGGGCACTGCGGAATCGGCGGCGGATACCTTTCCGTCGCTGATGCGGATCGTCTCATAGGAAAATTTTTGAGTCTCCGGGTCACCCAAACCGCACACCATGTACTCGCCCGTTATGGCAAAGGTCGTGACCTGCTGCGAAAGCTCCTTCTGGTACAGAATACCGGACGCATTGCAGAGGAACGCCGTCCAGTAGGCGTCGTCATTGGCAGAGGCCAAAAAGGCGAATTGCGTACCATTGGTGCAAACGGTCACATCGGACATGGTGTAGTCGGTGAGGTCCAGCACGCTGGAAACGGTACTGCCGTCCACACGATATACGGATATGCCGGTATCTTCTGATTGCAGATACATGGGCTGACCGTTCAGGCAGAACAACGCAGGGACCTGATTATAGGAAGCGGCTTGACCGGAGGCGAGGGTGCTTTTCCCTGTGTCTGTGGAGCGGATCAGAGACCATTTGAGGCCGGGCTCCACGGCTTCATAGTCCACGTACAGAACATCGGACCCGTCCAGAGTGGCGGAGATGATATAGGCCGGGGAGGAAACGGGAAACTGCTTGGTGGTCCCGTCCGAATAATTCCAGTAGAGCAGATAATCGGTATGATAAAGGGGGCCGGTCTGAGCCGTGTTGCGATGCCCGACAGCCAACAGGGCACCGTTTTCCCCGCAGCACTGTATAAGGGTGGCGGCCTCATCCTCGGAAAGCTCCAATGGCGAGGTGAGCCGCTGCACCGTGGGGGCAGGAACCTGTTCCGGCGCCTTGGAGCAGGCGGAGAGGGGAATGGCGCATATCAGGAAGAAAAGAATGATAATTTTTTTCATGTGAGGGCCTCCTTTCTCAGTTGTGGCCACATTATATAAAAAACATTTATAGTTGTCAACGGTTTTTGTGAAATACATATTCCATCACAATGGAACATAACGAAATTGTATGCAAAATGATACAAGAGGGGACGCCCCTGCGGGACGACCCCTCTCTTTTACCACGAAGTTCTCCCACCCTTCGACCATCCGGATATGGGAGAATATGGAAGATAATAAAGAATCTGCAAAGAGATAAAAATTCATAATTTTGTAACACCTCCATAGTGCTCCGGGGTTGCAATTCCCGTAACAGAGTGCTACAATAGGCGTCGCTTGAGAGATAGAATCCTAAAAAGAGGCGATTTCCTATGGTAGCTGAACTGGCAGCGCTGGTAATTTTTGTCATTATGTTCCTGCTGATCGTGCTGGACCGCATCCCCCGCCAGTGGGTGACGCTGGGCTGCGGCGCACTGATGCTGGTGCTGGTATTCGGTGTCTGTATGCACGATGGCGGGGCCATATGGGATACCCTGAACCTGTCCGCCTTCGGCCAGAGCACCTTCTGGTACGGCGCATCGGAGTCCTCCGGCGGCATCAACTGGTCCACCATCGTGTTCATTGCGGGCATGATGGTGATGGTGGAGGGCATGGGCCACGTGGGCATCTTTCGCTGGCTGTGCCTGAAGCTGGCCAAGGCGGTCCATTACCGCACCGTGCCGCTGCTGGTGTGCTTCATGGTCATGGCAGCCGTGCTGTCCATGTTCATCGACAGCATCACCGTCATTCTGTTTCTGGCCGCCGTCACGGCGGAGCTGGGCCGCACCCTGCGCTTCGACCCGGTTCCCATGATCCTGGCGGAGATCTTCTGTGCCAATTTGGGCGGCAGTGCCACCATGTGCGGCGATCCCCCCAACATCATCATCGGTACCTCGCTGGGTCTGACATTCTTCGATTTCCTCACCAACACCGGCGTTATCATGCTGATCTGTCTGGTGGCCACGGTGGTGTACTTCTACTTCTGCTTCCGCCGCATCCTGCGGGAGAGCGAGAGTCAGCGCCCCACGGATATCACCTATCCAGACGCCGCCTCCGCCATCACGGATCGGCGGGCCTTCATCGCCTGCGGCGCCGTGTTCCTGCTGGTGGTGGTGCTGCTGGTCACCCACGCACAGACGGAGCTGACGGTGGCCACCATCGGCTGTATCGCCGCCGTATTGATGGCGCTGGCCACCCTCTGCACCTCCGGAGGCCATGCGGCAGCGGGGCTGTTCGCCAAGGTGGACTACCGCACGCTGCTGTTCTTCATCGGCCTGTTCGTGGTGGTCAGCGGTTTGGAGGACACCGGCTGTCTGGATGTGCTGGCCGGCTGGATCAGCCGCATCAGCGGCGGACACACCGCGGTGATGGTGGCCATCATCCTGTGGCTGTCGGCTGTGTGCAGCGCCTTTGTGGATAACATCCCCTTCGCCGCCACCATGGTGCCGGTGATCCAGTCCATGTCACAGTCGCAGGGCGTGGACCTCTCCGTGCTGGCGTGGGCGCTGTCCATCGGCACGGATCTGGGCGGCAGTGCCACCCCCATCGGAGCCTCCGCCAATGTGGTGGGTACCTCCGTGGCCGCCAAGAACGGCCACCCGGTGACATGGGGTACCTACTGCAAGTACTGCGCCCCGGCCACGGTGCTGGTCATCACCATTGCCATGGTCTGCCTCTTCGTGCGGTATCTATAATATAATGGGTATTATAAAAGCATCCCCGGCCTGTTTTGCAGACCGGGGATGCTTCATGATGCAAATCAGAACTCCGGATAGCCGTCCTTCAGATGCTCGTCGTAGATGGCACGCTCGCCGCCGATGAACTTGGGCCGCACACGGGCCGCCAGCAGGATGGCGCTGCCGATATGGTTCTGGGGCAGGCGCACCGGCACCGCCACCTTCTTCAGGTGCATCCCGATGAGGGTGCCACCGATATCCAGACCGGCGTCAGCCCGGATCTCCTCCAGCGCCACCGGATGCCGGAAGCTCTGATAGGCGGCGGTGGCGAAGGAGCTGCCCGCCTTGGGTTGGGGCAGCACATTGACGATCTCCGCCCCAGGCACCGCCTCATGCTCCACGATCAGCGCCCGGTTCAGGTGCTCGCAGCACTGGGCGGCGATGTAGACGCCCATGGGGGCAAACACGCTGTTGAGTCCGTCGAAAATGGCCTGTGCGATTTGGGGCGTGGACCAGCTGCCCACCTGATGCCCCACCACCTCGCTGGTGCTGCATCCCACCACCACAATGTGGCCCCGCCGCAGCCGGGCTGCCTCCGCCAGCTGCCGTGCGGCGTCCGCCGCCTCCTGCCGCACCTGTTCCAGCAGGTCGGTGCGCTCTACCTCATGAATGATCCCAGCCATAGCTATCTTCCTTTCCTCGCATGAGCGAAAAGCGGCGGATGATCGCTCCGCCGCTTTTCGCAAAAGCAATTCTGCACCTTCAGTGTACCACGTCCGGCGCCATTTTGCAACCGTTCTTACGCCAGCTTTTCCAGCGCCTTACTGCGCTTGAGTACCACCAGCAGCACCAGACCGATGACCATGCCCATAGCACCCTGCACCAGATTGCCGGGGATGCTGGCCGCAGCGCCCCAGCCCTTGCCCAGCAGCAGGGAGGCGTAGCCGAAGTAGCCCGCCACCATGATGACCTCGCTGACCACAGCGCTGATGACGTAGGAGGCCTTGCTCTCCTTCATGGCCTTGACAATGAGGGCCGCCACCAGAGCCATGCAGCCCTTGATAACCAGCGTGCCGGGCGCATAGTGACCGTAGCCGCCAATCAGGTCCACCAGCATGGAACCGATGCCGCCTGCCGCAGCGCCCCACCACGGGCCGAGGATCCAGCCGCTCAGCAGCACGATGCAGTCGCCCAGATTCACATAGCCCTGCATGGGGGAGGGAATCTGCACGATGGAGGTGGCCACATAGGTCAGTGCGGCCATCAGGGCCGCCAGAACCAGTTTCTTGATGTTTGCATCTCTCATGGGAAAAATCTCCTTGCTTTTATGTACTGTCTGTATTATAGTAGAAATTGGTATTATTGAAATGCCCATATCGATATTATCGGATAATACCAGATGGAGGAGCTATGCTGACCTATCCCCTGAACAAAGAGAGCGGCCGGAGCCTGTATGAGCAGCTGTACGAGGGCATCCGCCGGGATATCCTGTCCGGGACACTGCCGGCTCACCAGCGGCTGCCCTCCAAGCGGGCGCTGGCCCAGCATCTGGAGGTCAGCATCATCACCGTGCAGAATGCCTATGAGCAGCTGGCGGCGGAGGGCTACATCTACTCGCAGGAGAAGCGGGGCTACTACGTCAGCCCCGTGGAGCGCCCCTTACAGGCGGCGGCCCGGCAGCCTGCCCCGCTGCCGCCGGAGCCGGAGCAAAAGACCTATTTTCTGGACCTTGTGACCAATTCCATCGACCGGGCGTATTTCCCCTTTACCGTCTGGGCCCGCCTCATGCGGGAGACGCTGCTGGAGCGGGACAAGGCCCTGCTGCAGGCCGCCCCCTACAACGGGGCGGAGGAGTTGCGTCGGGCCATCAGCGACTATCTGCGCCAGTTCCGTGGCATGAACGTGGACAGCGGCCAGATCATCGTCGGCGCCGGTACGGAGTTTCTGTATTCGCTGCTGATCCAGCTGCTGGGCCGGGAGAAGTGCTACGCCGTGGAGGACCCCGGATACAGCAAAATTGCGGAAATTTACCGCAGCCATCAGGTGGATCTGCGGCGGGTGGGACTGGATGAAAAGGGCCTCTCCACCCGGCTTCTGCGCCGTCAGGAGGCGGATATCGTCCACCTCTCGCCCTCCCACCACTATCCCACGGGCATCGTCATGCCCATCGGACGGCGGCAGGAGCTGCTGCGCTGGGCGGAGGAGCAGGAGGGACGCTGGATACTGGAGGATGACTACGACAGCGAGTTCCGCTTCGTGGGCCGCCCCATCCCCACGCTGTTCTCCATCGACGAGGCCCAGCGGGTCATCTACCTGAACACCTTCTCCAAGACCATCGCCCCCTCCATCCGCATCAGCTACATGATCCTGCCGCCCCGACTCATGGAGGTCTATCGGGAGAAGCTGGGCTTCTACGCCTGCACGGTGTCGGGCTTCGAGCAGTATACTCTGGCCAAATTCATGGCGCAGGGCCGCTATGAGCAGCACCTGAGCCGCATGAAGGCCCGCTACCGCCAGAAGCGGGACGCCGTCATCGCCATGCTGCGCTCCAGCCCGCTGGCGGACCGGGTGGAGATCATGGAGCAGGACGCCGGTCTGCACTTTCTGGTGCGGCTGGATACCCGTCTGCCGGATGCGGCGCTGCGGAGCCGGGCGGCGGAGCAGGGGGTGCGTCTGGCGCTGCTGTCGGACTATTACAGCGCCCGGTCGTCGGCGCCCCAGCATATCGTGGTGGTAAACTATTCCGGCATCGACCTGGAGCGTCTGCCGGAGGGACTGCGCCGTCTGGCGCAAGCTTGGGAGGAATAACGATGTACGATGAATTGACCCGTGGCGACGTGCAGAAGATGCAGGAGGAGATCGACTACCGGACGCAGGTGCTGCGCCCCAAGCTCATTGAGGACGTGCAGACGGCACGGGCCTTCGGTGACCTCAGCGAGAACTTCGAGTATAAGTGCGCCAAGCAGGAGAAAAACCGCAATGACAGCCGCATCCGCTACCTGCAGCGGATGATCAAGACCGCCCGCATCATCGACGACCGCTCCGGTCAGGACACGGCGGGCCTCTACGACACCGTGGAGATCTTCATGGAAAACACCGGCAAGAGCCGGAGGATCCAGCTGGTCACCACCCTACGGCAGGATGCACTGAAGGGCCTCATCAGCAAGGAGTCCCCAGTGGGGAAGGCCGTGCTGGGCCGCCGGGTCGGGGACCGGGTACAGGTGGATATGGGCGGCGGCCGCAGCTACTGGATCACCATCCGCTCCATCGAAAAAGGCACCGATGACGGCTCCATCCCCATCGGCAGCTTTTGAGCCCCTGTACAGAATACACAGCTTTTGTTGCAGGAAATCGCCTTTTCGTCCATTGTATCCAGAAAATGACTGTGATAGAATGAGAAAAAAGGAGGTCTGTCCTATGAGAAAGCACCTTTCCCTGATGCTGCTTCTCCTTCTCCTGATTACCTGCACCGCCTGCGGCCAGCGCCAGACAGTGCAGCGGATGGCGGCGGACCGCATCACACAGGCCGAGAGTGTCTCTCAGCTTCAGGAGGTCAGCGACCTCATTGTGGTGTTCACACCGGAGCGTCAGGAGAACGTTCGGTCCTATTTCAGTGACGGCAATGTCTCCGGCGGCTATACGAGGACCACCGGCACGGTATTGCAGGTGCTGAAGGGGGAGCCCCCGGAGCAGTTGGTCATCACTGAGGAGTGCTATCTGGTGGACAATGTCCTCTGGACGCAGGGCGGCTACCTCCCCATGCAGGAGGGCGAGTCCTATCTGCTGTTCCTCACCGCCTACGACAGGGACTCCGTCTACGCCGGGATGTACTTCCCCACGGAACTGGAGAAGGGCAAGTATCCCCTGACGGACGAACCCCTTACCGCCTCCGACTCCGCTGATGCGTGGGAGGTATATGTGATCGAGGGAGACGACCTGCACGACTATCAGGACTGGTATCAGCAGATCACCGCCCTGTATCCGGAGCTGTTTTAACGACCCCAAGTCCTCTATATATTATAATGTAAAAGCCCGTCCGGCCCGCATTCAGCGGGCCGGATGGGCTTTCTGAAATTCTACGCTGCTTCTCGGTGCTCTTAGCCCGGAGGCCAGGTCATATCCCGGCCGGACAGCACATGGAAGTGCAGGTGGTGGACGCTCTGCCCCGCCTGCTCCCCGATGTTGGATACCACCCGGTAGCTCTCCAGCCCCTTCTCCCGGCACAGTCTTGCGATGACCTCGAAGATGTGGGCCACCACGGCGCTGTTGCCGCCATCCACCTCCGCCACGGAGGCGATGTGGGCCTTGGGGATCACCAGAAAATGGGTGGGCGCCTGAGGGGCGATGTCATAAAAGGCATAGCACAGCTCGTCCTCATACACCTTGTTGGAGGGGATCTCCCCACCGGCAATGGCGCAGAACAGGCAATCGTTTTTCATAGGATGCTCCTTTCGTCTCAGCCCAGCTTCTCGGACACGAAATCGTCCACGGAGGCCAGCGCATCGTCCACCTTCAGGGGATCGCTGCCGCCGCCCATGGCGGAATCCGGCTTGCCGCCGCCCTTGCCGCCGCAGATGGCGGACACGTGCCGCACCAGATCACCGGCCTTGATGCCACGGGCCACCGCCTCCTTGCCGCACACGGCCAAGAAGGTGATCTTCTCACCGTTGATGCTGGCGATGACCGCCACGGCCTTGGGATCCTTATCCCGCAGGAAGTCGCCCATGGTCCGCAGCTCGGCGGTGTCCACGCCGTTGCGGGTGGTGGCGAGAACATGGAGGTCCTTCACCGTCTTGGCGGAGGCCAGGAACTGCCGGGCCTCGCCCAGAGACGCCTCGGCCTTGAACTTTTCCAGCGCCTGACGCAGCTGCTTCATCTCGTTGGCCTGCTGCTCCATCCGCTCCAGCAGCCCGGAGGGGGCGGTTTTCAGGAACTGGGCCGCCCGGCTCAGCACGCCCTGACTGCTCTCCATGGCCTTCAGGCTCAGCTTGCCGCAGGTGGCCTCGATGCGGCGCACGCCGGAGGCGACGCTGCTCTCACTCTTGATGCGGAAGGGACCGGCCTTGGCGGTGTTGTCCACATGGGTGCCGCCGCAGAACTCCACGGAGAAGTCGCTCATCTCCACCACCCGGACGGTCTCGCCGTACTTCTCACCGAACATGGCCACAGCGCCCTTCTTCTTGGCCTCTTCGATGGGCAGCACCTCCGTCGCCACGGGATAGCCCTCCAGAATGGCATCGTTCACCAGCTCCTCCACCTGCCGCAGCTCCTCCGGGGAGATGGCCTCGAAGTGGGTGAAGTCGAAGCGCAGGCGGTCCGGCTCCACCAGAGAGCCCGCCTGATGGACGTGGTCGCCCAGCACCTTCTTCAGCGCCGCATCCAGCAGGTGGGTGGTGCTGTGAGCACGCTGGATGGCCTTGCGGCGTTCCATGTCAATGGCGGCGTGAACGGTGTCTCCCACGTGGAGCACACCCTGTGCCAGACGGCCATAGTGCATGAACTTGCCGCCCTTGTTTTTCTGTACGTCCGCCACGGTGAACACCACGCCGTCGGCGGTGATGGTGCCGTGGTCGGCCACCTGACCGCCCATCTCGGCGTAGAAGGGGGACTGATCCAGCACCACCACGGCCTCGGCTCCGGCGGCTACCTCTTCCCGCAGCTCCTCATCGGCCACGATGGCCACGATCTTGGCGTCGCACTCGCTGTGGTCATAGCCCACGAACTCCGTGGCCGGCACGTCCTTGCCGAATTCCACACCGGCCCAGCCCAGATCGCCCAGCGCCTTCCGGGCCTCACGGGCCCGCTCCTTCTGCTCCTGCATCAGCTTCTGGAAGGCGTTCTCGTCCACGCTGAGGCCCTCGTCCGCCGCCATCTCCATGGTCAGGTCGATGGGGAAGCCAAAGGTATCGTACAGCCGGAAGGCGTCGGCGCCGGAGAAAATTTTCTCCAGCTTCTGCTTGTGCTCTGCCAGCAGGTCGGAGAAGATCTTCATGCCGCCGTCGATGGTGCGGCCGAAATTCTCCTCCTCCGTGCGGATGACCTTGGTGATATAGGTCTGCTTTTCCCGCAGATCGGGGTACTGGCCCTCGTTCTCATGGATCACGGTGTCCACCACCTGATACAGGAAGGGATCGTTGACGCCCAGCAGCTTCCCGTGGCGGGCGGCCCGGCGCAGCAGACGCCGCAGTACATAGCCCCGGCCCTCGTTGGAGGGCAGGATGCCGTCGCAGATCATGAAGGTGGCGGAGCGGATGTGGTCGGTGATGACCCGCAGGGACACATCTCGCTTCTCCGTCTCGCCGTAGTGAGCGCCGGTGAGCTGGGACACCTTGTGGGTGATGTTCATCACGGTGTCCACGTCGAACAGGCTGTCCACGTTCTGGCACACGCAGGCCAGACGCTCCAGACCCATGCCGGTGTCGATGTTCTTTTGCTTAAGTTCCGTGTAGTGGCCGTGGCCGTCGTTGTCGAACTGGGAGAACACGTTGTTCCAGATCTCGATGTACCGGTCGCAGTCGCAGCCCACGGTGCAGCCGGGCTTGCCGCAGCCGTACTCCGGTCCACGGTCATAGTAGATCTCGGAGCAGGGGCCGCAGGGGCCGGAGCCGTGCTCCCAGAAGTTGTCCTCCTTGCCGAAGCGGAAGATGCGCTCGGCGGGGATGCCTACCTCCTTGTTCCAGATGTCGAAGGCCTCGTCGTCGTCCAGATAGATGGAGGGGTACAGCCGGTCAGGCTCCAGCCCCACCACCTCGGTCAGGAACTCCCAGCTCCATGCGATGGCCTCGTGCTTGAAGTAGTCGCCGAAGGAGAAGTTGCCCAGCATCTCGAAGTAGGTGCCGTGGCGGGCGGTCTTGCCCACGTTCTCGATGTCGCCGGTGCGGATGCACTTCTGACAGGTGCAGACCCGGCGGCGGGGCGGCTCCTCCTCGCCCTTGAACCACGGCTTCATGGGGGTCATGCCGGCGTTGATGAGCAGGATGGACTTGTCGTTCTGCGGCACCAGAGAGAAGCTGGGCAGCCGCAGATGACCTTTGGACTCGAAGAACGACAGGAACATCTCCCGCAGCTCATTGAGTCCGTGATAGGGATGAGACATGATACATTACTCCTTTTGCTTGCAATCGGAATTGCAGAATTTTCTTTTGTGACAGTTCCTGTGACAGACCCCGCTGCCGCCGCTGTCCCAGCGCCACGAACGCCTCATAGGGCAGGTCCCCCTCTACCGTGCAGGATACATACACCCCGTCGGGCTTCATGGCGGTGTAGGAGGGCGGACACCAGTCGTATTCCACCACGCTGCCGTCCTCCCGGATGCGGCGGCGCAGCTGGGGAACGGCGTTGGCCGCCCGTACCACGGCATAGAGAAAGCTCAGGAAGAAGGGCCGTCCCTGCCGCCGGGCGGCAAAGTCCGTGATGTCTACCTCCGCCGTGACCCCGGCGAAGGGGAAGAGCATCTGCCGGAAATAGGCAAACTGCCCGCTGCGTGGGTCCTTGGTCATGTCGATCAGCTGATAGCTCACAGGCCACCTCCTGCAACATAGGGCTGTGGGGAATACGGGAACGCTGGAAAACCGGGACGCAGAAGGGTTACCGAAAAAACAAAAAGCCCCCGCCCACACATAGGGGCGAAGACTTGCTTCACGGTACCACCCTAATTGAACGGCCAAGGCCGCCATCTCGGTCATCCGGTAACGGGGATGGGGCGTGCGGCTCGTCGCCGCCTGCTCGGAAGTGGCTGTCACACCGGCCGGACAAGGGGCTTCCACCGCTTCCCCTCTCGCTTTGGGCGGCACATGGCGGACTCGTTTCGTCAGCGCATTTCACGCTCTCTATTTTACCACAGATCCCGCCGTTGTCAACACAAGAAACGCCGCATTTTTGCGGGATTTTTATGCAGTTTTTCCCTTGCGGAAACGCCGCAGGCTGATATACTAACGAAGGATTATTTTGTCGTTATTTATAGGAGTTATACCATGACGGAACAGAAGCTTCTTCCTATCGATCATTGCCGCCATCTGGCCTTTGCTGCAATAGGTGGCTTTTTCGGCGGTTACGCCCTGCTGTGCCGCGGCGGGATACTGGGCAGTTCCCAGACCATGAATCTGGTGGAGCTGGTCATTGATGCCCTCTTTGGCCGGGGGAGCAGTGTGCTGCTGCACCTGCTGTGTCTGGTGATCTACGTGGTGGGCGTCATGCTCTCCGTCATCATCCCCCACGTGTTCCATGTGGATATGCGGCGGCTGTCGCCGTGCATCACGGCGGCTGCGGCCATCGCCATGGGCTTTTTCCCGGCGGATATGACTCCGCTGGTGGCACTGTATCCGGTGTTCTTCTCCATGAGCATCCAGTGGAGCACCTTTGCCGGCGCCAGAGGCTTCCAGAGCGCCACGATCTTTAATAGCAACAACACCAAGCAGGCATCTCTGGCGCTGGCCCACTACCTGTGCGAGGGAGAGCGGGAGCAGCTGACAAAGCTGTGGTTCTACGGCTCCACCCTGCTGGCCTTCCACGCCGGAGCCGTCTGGAGTTGGCTGGCGGTGAAGTGGCTGGACGTGCGGGGCGTCTGGGGCGTGCTGCCCCAGCTGGCACTGGCCTACTATCTGGTGCTCCGGGAGGAGCAGGCGGAGCGTGTCCTGACCCCGGCACAGATCCGGGAGCAGGAGGTTCTGGGCGAAGCCGAGGAACTGGTGGAGGAAGCCCAAGAGATGGTGGAGGAGGAGAAGGAGGACTGATTCTCCCCAACGTGTCTCCCCTCGCCGCATTCTGATCAAAACCTGAAAAGGCACGGGGCTGCACCGCAGCCCCGTGCCTTTTTCAAAGCGACGATCGATTTGTCGGAGACCCCTCACTCCTCTGCCATATCCCGCCGCAGCTGCGCCAGCACCTGAGGTGTATCCACATCCGTCAGTTCCGGAGCCGGGACCTCCCATAAGAGGAGGTCCTCCTCATGGCGGCGGATCACCTGATTGCCACCGTGATCTCCCTGCAGAGCCAGCAGCTCCGGGAACAGCCGTGCCGGGAACAGGCAGGGGTTCCCCCGGACACCGTCGTGACCCAGCGCAGCGATGTGCTCCGGATGCTCCCGGTAAAAGTCCACCAGGCTCCCCACGCTCTCCCGGCGCAGCAGAGGCTGATCCGCCACCTGAAACAGCGCCGCATCCATCTCCGGCAGCTTCCCCAGTCCCAGCGAGATGGTGTGGCTGATGCCCCAGTCCGGATGCCGGTTGGGTACCGGCACGAAGCCCATGCGGTGGGCCAGCTCCAGTACCTCCGGGTATTGGCTCACCACCACCGTCCGGTCGAACTGCTCCGCCGGTACGGCCTCCAGCGCCCGGTGGAACAGCGCCTTGCCCTGTACCTGCACCGCCAGCTTGTTCTCCCCGAAGCGCCGGGCATTTCCCGCCGCCATCACCACGCATCCGATCCGTAGCCGTGCCATGCCGCTTCCTCCTTTGTCCCGTCATTTTCTTACAGTATACCCGGAAATGCCCATTCCAGTCAACCACCGTTATCCTATAATTAGTATTACGAAAAGGACTATGCAAATGACAAATTTTGTGCTATGATATCTTAAATTTATAGGTACTTTTGCCGGTAACTCCGGCTATCGCAGCGACGCTGACATAAGGAGGAACACTACATGGCTGAAGTAGGAAAAGCCGAGGTGCGGGTAGACGCCTTTGATAAGGCCACCGGCCGCACCAAGTACTACGAGGACCTCATGCCCCGTGATGCACTGTATGTCCGCATCAAGCACGCCACCATCGCCCACGGCTTTGTCAAGTCGGTGGACACCTCGGCGGCGGAGCAGATCCCCGGCGTGGTGAAGGTACTGACCTGTTTCGACGTGCCGGAGCACCCGTTCCCCACGGCGGGCCACCCCTGGTCCATGGACCCCGGCCATCAGGACGTGGCGGACCGCCACCTGCTGAACCGGCACGTCCGCTACTATGGCGACGACGTGGCGGTGGTCATCGCAGAAAACGAGGTGGCCGCCATGCAGGGCGTCCGGGCGCTGCAGGTGGAATACGAGGAGCTGCCCTTCGTGCTGGATGTGCAGAAGGCCATGGAGCCCGGCGCTCCCCAGCTCCACGAGGCCTACCCCAACAACATCCTCAAGCACACCGATATGAAGAAGGGCGACTATCAGGCCGCCATTCGGGAGCCGGGCCTCATCAAGGTGGAGGGCTGGTACGAGACGCCCACGGTGCAGCACTGCCACATCGAGAACCACGGCTGCTTCGCCTATGAGGAGAACGGCCGCATCACGGTGGTGTCCTCCACACAGATCCCCCATATCATCCGCCGTGTGGTGGGACAGGCTCTGGGTCGCCCGTGGAGCGATATCCGGGTGGTGAAGCCCTACATCGGCGGCGGCTTCGGCAATAAGCAGGATGCCCTCTACGAGCCCCTGTGCGCCTGGTGCTCCACGCAGGTCCACGGTCGCTGCGTCCGGGTGGACTGCTCCCGCGAGGAGACCTTCGTCTCCAACCGTGTGCGCCACGCCATCCGCTTCCACATCGTCTCGTGGCTCCGCAAGGACGGCACCTTCGCCGCCCGGAAGGTGGAGCTCTACTCCAATCAGGGCTCCTACGCCTCCCACGGCCACAGCATCGTGGCCAAGGCCATGGGTTCCTTCCCCCAGCACTATCCCTGCGACAACATGGAGTGCGATGCGTGGACGGTGTTCACCAACCGCCCCGCCGCCGGAGCCATGCGTGGCTACGGAATGCCTCAGGCCTCTTTTGCCGACGAGTCCAACGTGGACGAGTGCGCCAAGGCCGTGGGCATGGACCCGTTGGCCTTCCGGATGCAGAACCTCATGCCCAAGGGCTTCGAGGACGGCTTCTCCCACAACGTCAACTATGAGGATTCCTTCCGCCAGTGTCTGGAGGTGGGAAAGAAGTACATCGACTACGACCGCAAAAAGGCGGAGTTCGCCAAAGAGACCGGCTCCATCCGCCACGGCATCGGCGTGGCCACCTTCTGGTATAACACCGCCGTCTACCCCATCTCGCTGGAAACGTCCTCCAACCGGATGCTGCTGAATCTGGACGGCAGCGTCACCATGCAGTGCGGCGAGACGGAGATCGGACAGGGCGCCGATACCGCTTATGCCCAAATGACCTCCGACGTGGTGGGTCTGGGCGATTACCGCAAGGTCCATGTGGTGTCCTGTCAGGATACCGATATCACGCCTACGGGCTTGGGCGCCTACGCCTCCCGCCAGACGTATGTGGCTGGCTTCTCCATTCGCCAGACGGGCCTGATGCTGAAGGAGAAAATTCTGGACTACGCCACCAAGCTCACCCGACAGGCAGTATACAACATGGATATCGTGGACGGCAACATCGTCCGCAATACCGACGGCAAGGTACTTATGAGCCTGTCGGAGCTGGCTATGCACGCCCAGTATGACCCCGCCGACTCCCGGCATATCACCGCCGAGAGTACTTATACGATCCGCAACAACGCCTATTCCTTCGGCTGCACCTTTGCCGTGGTGGAGGTGGACGTTCCCATGTGCAAGGTGACGCTTCAGGAGATCATCAACGTCCACGACTGCGGCAAGCTGGTGAACCCGGCGCTGGCAGAGGCGCAGGTCCACGGCGGTATGTCCATGGCCATCGGCTACGGCCTGTCGGAGCAGCTGCTGTTCGACGAAAAGACCGGCCGGCCTCTGAACAATAACCTGCTGGACTACAAGCTCTCCACCATCATGGACCACCCCCATCTGGAGGCGCAGTTCGTGGAGAACGCCGAGCCCACCAGTGCCTTCGGCACCAAGGCTTTGGGCGAGCCCCCGGCCTGCTCCGGTGCGCCCGCCATCCGCAACGCCATCTACAATGCCACCGGCGTGGCCATCGATCAGGACCCCATCACCCCCCACGTCCTCTTCCGGCGCTTCACGGAAGAGGGCCTGATCCGGGACTAAGGAGGAAATACCGCTATGTATGATATGTCAGCGCTCTATCAGGCGGAAAGCGTACAGGACGCCATCCGCCTGCGGCTGGAGCATCCCGAGGCCCAGATCATCGCCGGCGGCACCGACGTGCTGGTGCAGATGCGGGAGGGCAAGCGGGCCGGAAAGGCCCTTATCAGTATTCAGGGCTGTGGTGAAATGCGGGGCGTGACGCTGGATGAGGAGGAGAACCTCCGCATCGGCAGTCTCACCACCTTCAGCCACATCACCGCCGATCCTCTGATCCAACAGTATATCAACGTGCTGGGCGAGGCGGTGGATATGGTGGGCGGCCCTCAGATCCGCAACGCCGGCACCATCGGCGGCAACACCTGCAACGGCGTTACCTCCGCCGACTCCGCCTCCACCCTCCACGCATGGGAGGCCATCGTGGAGATCACCGGCAAAAACGGCGTCCGCCGGGTACCCATTAAGGACTTCTACCTGAAGGCCGGCACCGTGGATCTGCGGGTGGAGGAGGGCGAAATTCAGACCGCCATCCTGATCCCCAAGGCATCCTACGACCGCACCTTCGGCCACTACATCAAGTACGCCATGCGCAACGCCATGGATATCGCCACGCTGGGGACCTCCGTTAACGCCCGGCTCAGCGAGGATAAAAAGACCTTCGACCGGGTGCGGATCGCCTTCGGCGTGGCGGGGCCTGTCCCTATGCGTGCGCCTCACGCCGAGGAGTTTATCAACGGCAAGCCCGTGACGCTGGAGAACATCGAGGACTTCGGAAAAGCGGTGCTGGAGGACATCCATCCCCGTGACTCGTGGCGGGCCAGCAAGGCCTTCCGCTCTCACATCGCCGTGGAGAGCGCCAAGCGGTGTCTCATGGAGTCTGTGAAGCTGGCGGGAGGTGAGCTGTAATGGCAAAGAATCAGTATCAGCTGGTGACCTTCTTCCTCAACGGCAAGGAGGTGGAGCGGATGATAGACGTCCGGGCCTCTCTGACGGATATGCTCCGCAACGACTTCTCCATGACCTCCGTGAAAAAGGGCTGCGAGGTGGGGGAGTGCGGCGCCTGCAACGTCCTCATCGACGGCGAGTGCTATAACTCCTGCCTGTATCTGGCGGTGTGGGCCGAGGGCAAGCATATCACCACGCTGGAGGGTCTCATGGGTCCCAACGGCGAGCTCTCCGACATTCAGCAGGCCTTCATGGAGGAGACCAGCATCCAGTGCGGCTTCTGTATTCCCGGATTTATCATGACGGCGGTGGAGATCCTGGATCGTGGGGTATACTATACCGATGACCAGCTTCGCAAGCTGCTGTCGGGTCACCTGTGCCGCTGCACCGGATATGAGAATATTTTCAAGGCGGTGAAGAAAACCATGCTCCGCCGTCTGGGCCGTCTGGACGACCCCTTCCTCAACACCTGACCGGGCGCTATCCTAAAACCGGATACCGGTGGGCTATTCCGTCGGATACCGGCGGGATACTTGACCGATCCCGATGGGATACCAGCCGGACGATGGCCGGACACTGGCTGGATATCTGCCGGATCCGGACGGGATACCTGTGGGACGGCTGCCGGACAGTCCGGTGGACGTCCACCGGACACGAACTGGACGACTCGGTGGACGTATAGTTCCGGCAGAACGGACACGCCCTGACAGGGGAATTTGCCCCGCCGCACGGAGGCATCTGAACCGGCCGCCGAAAGGGAGAAGACTTCCAAATTATGGGAAAAGCCCCGCTTCGCCAGATGGCGAAGCGGGGCTTTGCTGTGTCCAGCAGGAATGGGGGGCCGTGACTTAGCGGA
>ENA-UOJV01002017-UOJV01002017.1-human-gut-metagenome-genome-assembly--contig:-C82-NODE-2017-length-18802-cov-9.149464_pt1 | contig 18802 bp, 17 predicted proteins | sample MGYA00242356_ERZ723903 | MGnify/ENA metagenome assembly ERZ723903
AAAATGATTTCCATTTTCTTTGCGCCTGCGGGCGCAAACTCTGCGAGGCTTTTCCTCCCTCCAAAACCTTTGCCTGAATAGGTTTTTCGACAGTCTGGGGGGCCGCTTCCGCGACCCTCAGAGCTTGTCAAAAAGTGTTTTTGACAAGCTCTCAAACGAGACCCGTTTCACTGGGCTCTCGTTTGAAAACGATACGGTGCTGCGTCAATCAGATTGACCAGCTTTGGCTGCCGTTCTGCAGGTCCACCATGTGGGTGTAAAGCCCGTTCGTCGCATAGAGCTCGTTGGGGCTTCCCTGTTCGGCCACAACGCCGTCAGCCAGAACGACGATCTTGTCCGCTCCCGCGACGGTACGCATCCGGTGCGCGATGATCAGGACCGTCTTGTTGCGGATCAGGCGGGACAGCGCCGTCTGGATGAGCGTCTCGTTCTCGACGTCCAGACTGGCCGTCGCCTCGTCGAGCAGGATGATGGGCGCATCCTTGAGGAAGGCGCGCGCAATGGAAATGCGCTGGCGCTCGCCGCCCGAAAGGGCGCAGCCGTTTTCGCCGATGTCGGTGTTCCACTTGTCCGGGAGTTTTTCGGCAAATTCGTCGCAGTTGGCAAGCTTTGCCGCCGCGAGGACCTCCTCATCCGTCGCGTCCTTGCGGCCGAGGCGGATATTCTCCAGAATGGTATTGTCAAACAGCGTGACGTCCTGGAAAACGATGGAATACAGGCTCATGAGTTTTTCCGGGTCGATCTTTGAAACATCCATGCCGCCGACCGTGATGCTGCCCTTCTGATAGTCCCAGAAGCGCGCCGCCAGCCGGGACACGGTCGTCTTGCCGCCGCCGGACGGACCGACAAGGGCCGTGACCTGCCCCTGCTTTGCCGTGAAGGACACGTCCTTCAGGACCGTCTCGCCGGAGTTGTAGGCAAAGCCCACATGGTCAAACACGATATCGCAGCCCTGATTGGTCAGCTGCTCGCTGCCGGTCTGGATCGGGTATTCCAGAATCTCATTCATGCGCGCCACATTCGTCCGCATGGCGATGACAGCCGCCAGATTCTGCAGCGCGCCCTGCATCGGATCATACAGGCGGGAAGCCACGAGCAGGAACAGGAACAGCGTCAGCACGTCGATGCGGCCGCTCAGCAGCAGCACGGAGCCGGTCAGCGCCACGGAGGCGATGCCGAGCTTCAGGACCGTGCCGGCCGAGGTCACGAACACGGCGTTCGTCAGCTCCGCCGCGATCGTCTGCTTTTCCACGGCACGGATCTTCCGGGAAAGGCCGCCGAGATAGCCCTGCTCTGCATTGCTGGCCTTCAGGTCGCGGATCGATTCGATAAACTCCTGAATGCCGTCGGCGCAGGTCATTTTCACGGCCATGGTCCTGCTCTGCACGCGGTCCTGCACGCGATAGCTGCAGAGCACGATGGCCGCAGATACCGGGATGACCCACAGCGCGGCCAGCGCCATGCGCCAGTCGAAGAGGAACAGGCCCAGCGCGATGAGCACCGTGGAGATGAGCGAGCCGAATAGGCCGGGAATGAAGTGCGAGCAGGTCTTCTCCAGCACCTCACAGTCTGCCATGATGGTGCTGGTCAGGTCGGCCAGGTCGCGCTTGCCGAAGAAGGACAGCGGAAGTCTGCGCAGGCGCTCGGCGAGCGTCAGGCGGCGGATACCGCTCTCCTGATAGGTCGTAAAGTAGGTGCCGTTATACTGGAACCACGTCGTCAGAAGGATCAGGGCAAAGCAGGCAACGCAGCCGCAGACATAAAATGCGGTCCTTCCCGCTGCGCCGCCCGCCATCAGGTCGCGGACGAGCGCATACAGCAGGCTCGTGGGCAGCATAAAGGCGATGTTCTGCGCGGCGCAGGCCAGCACGCCCCGGACGAGTCCCCGCGTGCCCTCCGGGGAGCTTGCCGTTGCTCTCTGGATCTTTTTCAGCATGCCGGTCCCTCCTTTTCGACCTTCCAGCGAACCGAGGACTGATAGTCCTGCCACATTTTTGCAAACAGGCTGTTCCGGGCGCAGAGGTCGCCCTTCGTGCCCGCCTCGGCGATCCTGCCGTCCTGCACCACATAGATACAGTCGGCGTTCACAACGGTAGACAGACGGTGGGCGATCATAACGACGGTCTTGCCCTTCGCCAGCTCCGCAAACGCGGCCTGCACCTTCGCCTCGTTGTCGGGGTCGGCAAAGGCCGTGGCCTCATCGAGGATCAGGATGGGGGCATTTTTCAGCATGGCGCGCGCAATGGCAATGCGCTGCTGCTCGCCACCGGAGAGATACACGCCCTTCGAGCCGATGACGGTGTGGATGCCGTCCGGGAATTTTTCGATAATATCCATGCACTGCGCAGCCCGCAGGGCGGAAAGCGCCTCTGCCTCCGTGGCGTCGGGCCTGCCCAGCTTGACGTTGTCCAGGATGCTGCCCTTGAGCAGGCGGCTGTTCTGGAACACGAACGAGACCGTGTCCATCAGCTCTTCCTTCGGGATATCGCGCACGTCCGCGCCGCCGACGCAGATGCTGCCGCTGCCCACGTCGAAGAAGCGGCAGATGAGGCTTGCCAGCGTGGACTTGCCGCCGCCGGACGGGCCGACGAGCGCCACGGTCTGTCCCGGGCGGATGTCCATGGAAACGCCGCGGATCACGTCCGTCCTGCCGTCATAGCTGAACCGCACATCATGCAGGGCGATCGAGCTGTCCTTCGGGTGCTGCGGCTTTTCACTCACGGACACAGGCGCCTCGTCCAGCACGGAGTCGATGCGGCTCAGCGCATCGGCCACGATCATCTTGTTCTCGCTCATATACATGATCTTCGTCAGCGTCAGCGAGATGACCGGCGTGATGATGATGTAAAACAGCAGATTCAGCAGGAATTCCGGGCTAACGCCGTTTCTCGTCAGCAGCAGGCCGCCCGCGATGAGGAAGGCAAACACGCCGTTGATGGCCGCCGTATAGAAGAGCATCGGCATCCGCAGCTCTTTCGTGTAGGCAATGACCCACTTTTCATATTCGTCGATCGTCGCCTTGAACTTTTTGAACGAAAACACGGACTGACCGAACGTCTTGACGACCGGAATGCCGCGAACATATTCCACAGCCTCGCCGGACATGGCGGCAAGTGCATTGCCGTACTGGCGCATTTTCTCCGCCATGCGCTTGCCGGTCATGGCCGACATGATCACAAAGCCGAGGGCCACCGGCACAAGGCTCAGCAGGCCCAGCCGCCAGTCAAAGACGAACAGCAGCACCAGCAGGCCGGCCGGCGTGGCCATGGCGGCATACTGATCCGGCAGCTGATGGGCAAGATAGGTCTCCGCCGCGCCGGTGCTCTCCTGAATGACCTTGCGGAGCTTGCCGCTGCCGTAGCGCTCCGTAAAGCCCAGCGGCAGCCGGGCAAGATGTTCTGAAACGGCGAGCCGCAGGTTCGTCGCCACGCGGAAGGCCGACAGATGGGAACACAGCAGCGCGCAGACATAGATGAGATACGACAGCGCAGCAAACAGCACCGCCATCCAGCCGTAATGCGGGATGTTGACCGCCCGGGAATAATCCGGCGCAGCATTCAGCACATCGCGCAGGATCATCCAGATGTACAAAAACGGGACCAGCGCCACCAGCGCGCTCAGGGCCGACAGGACCCAGGAGACATAGGTAAAGACCCGATGCCCCCCGGCATACTCCATCAGCCGCGACAGATCCGATCGTTTCTTCAAGGGGGTTCCCCTCCTTATTTTTGAAATCGTTAATCGTGGTTTTCAGCGCACCCGCCGGAAAACGGGTGCGCTGTGCTTCCTCTTTACTCCGCTTCGGTCAGGTTCTCCGTCACGAACAGCTCGATCACGTTCTTCATGGTCTCCTGATCGTAGTCCACGGCGATCGCAGCGGCGTTCCAGTAGGCATAATTGCCCTCGAACCAACTCTGCAGGTCACTGAGTTCCTCGGCATAGCGGAACTCCAGATGATAGGTCGTCTCCATCGTGTCCGGGGAGAAGGCGAAGTAGGTAAAGTCGCCGGAATCCGCGTCGTCGCTCTGGTAGAACAGGAAGCCGTTCTCATTTTCCTCGTCGAGCTTGTGATAGGTATGGGAGAAGACCTCATTGCCCTGCGCGTCCAGACCGGAAATGGTGTGGCCGTCCATGACGAAGCGGTCCACGCCGCCGCGGAAATAGCAGTTGAACGCCATGCTCTCGGGGTCTGCCGCATACTTTTCGGAAGCCTCCGGGCCGTAGGGCTCTGCCATGCACATGGCAAGCAGCGTATCCGTCGCGGTCTCGGCGTTCTCCGCGCCGACGAGCGGCGTCGTGGCATCGATCCACAGGTCGCGGTACTCCGCCTTGGCCAGCTGCGGGAACAGCTCCTCATAGGTCCCGCTGATGGTCGTCAAATAGTCGCCGGTCTCCTGCGCCGCAGTGGGCTGCGCGGTCTGCGCATCCGGCTTGCTCTGCGAGCAGCCCGCAATGGCCAGCAGGCAGAACACACATAACACGATTGCTGCAATTCTCTTTTTCATGATGCACCTCCAGGTTATATCGGACAGCACCGCACAATTCATCGAGAGCATTCGACTGGGGTCCGGCAAAGGCCGAAGATGCAATTGCGTGGGCTGTCTTGGTTAGTGTTCTCTAACCAGTGCATACTCTACCATATTTTCGTCTCGCAGACTACTCCGTTTTGGTTCCGATGCTCTGTTTTGCCTTTGCATCCGTGCGGTACTGCGACGGTGTCACACCGTAGCGCTCCTTGAAGCAGGCCGAAAATTTGCTGGCATTGTCATAGCCCGCATCCTGCGCGATCTCCGTCACGGGCCTTGCGCTGCGCACGAGCTCGACCGCCGCCTGCTCGAGCCGGTATTCCTTGATGTAGTGATAGACCGGCACACCGTAAATTTGCTTGAACAGCTTCTGCAGGTGCGATACGGACATCTCGTGCTCCGCCGCCAGCCGGGAAAGCGAGGTATAGCCCTCGCGGTCCGTCAGCAGATGGTCGCGGATATGGCGGATCAGCTCCGCCTGCCGGGCCGAGCAGTAGGCATCCGTCCCGGCCCCGCGCGGGATGCTGCTGAGCAGCATCAGGAGCTCCAGCACCTTGAGCCGCAGGAACGCAGGGTCCAGATAGGCGGCGCTCTCATACAGCTCCCGGAACACATGCTCGCAGCGCGGGCCCGCCTGGCTGCAGCGATACCACTTGTCCCCCAGCAGATTCTGCTGCAGAGCGGAAAAATCGACACGGAAGGCCGGGGCATTGCGCTCGACCCAGCGCCGGGCGCGCTCCGGATCGACCTCAAGGCAGATGCCCTCATAATAGCCCAGCGGGAAATGCGACTCGGAACGCGAGCCATGCACGCCGTCATAGCAGCTGATGGCCATGTCGCCCGGCTTCAGCAGCACATGGTCCCGCAGGGAGAAGCGCGTTTCAAAGCGGCCGTTGGCGCAGAAATTGAGCTCCAGCAGGCCCTTCTGCGTGCGAAGCTCCGTATAGGACTCCATCTCGAGCCGCATCAGCATGGCTCTCACGCCGTCCAGCCACGAATAGCAGTGGATCTCGCCGTTTCCGTCCACCTGCGCAAAGCCGCCGCTCTGCCCGGCCTGATCCGGCGCCGCCGAAGCGCCGTCGTGGTAGATGATGTCGATCACTGCCATTCCCTCCTGTCTGCGTTACTCCCCAGTGACGGCAGGAACGCCCGGATCGTTTCGATGAATTTTTCTGCCTGCAGGACCGTGGTCAGATGGCCGCCGGAGACATAGGCGATGCACGGCTCGTGCATCAGGCAGATGAGGTCCCGCTGCATTTTTTCGGAAAAGAAGTCCTGATCCGGCAGGATGAGCAGGATGCGGCCCCTCAGGTCGCAGAAGGCGGCCTCCGTCACCGGCGTCTGGCGCATAACGTCAGCCAGCAGGCCCGTGATGTGCTCGTCCTTCTCCTGCCTGTAGTCCCGGAAGATCGTCTCGAACATATCCTGCGCATAGGCGGCCTCCTCGGGATCTTCGCCGCGAAGATGGCTCATACCGAGCCGGATGAGCTTCGGCTTCAGCTTTTCATAGTTGCAGTGCTTCAGGTACCACAGTGCCAGCGGCGCAAAGAAGTATTGCCCTTTCAGGCTCTTGATGGTATTCGCGTCCAGCCCGCCGGTGGAGATCAGCACGAGTCCCCCGGTCTCACCGGGATATTTCTGCACATAGACCTGCGCCGCCATGCCGCCGTCGGACCTGCTCCCTCAGAAAATAATAGAACACGCCCGCCGCAAAGAATATCGCGCCGCCGGAGGCGTCGATGCGGTCGAACCACGCCGTGTCGTTCAGGTCGCACGGGATGTTCTCCTCCCGCGGCCCGGCGGGCAGCAGCTCATCGCGCACGCGGATGACATCCGGGAAATCCAGATTGTAAAGCTTACAGCTGCCGTTGTCGCAGCTGCGGCCGGTCGCATCCAGCCCGCAGCCGAGGTTCACAACGGCCGCATTCGGGTGCGCGCGCAGATAGTCCCGCACCTCAAAGGCCAGATCGTTCTGGCGCATGGCGACCTCCAGAAAACCGAAGCGCTGCATCAGGCTCCGGGACTTTTTCTCCAGCGCAGAAAAATCATAGTCGATCTCCCCGAACAGGCGGACGGCCGTCTCGTCCCGGTAAAGATTCGGATACAGCTCCGTGCACATTTTCCGGCCATAGAGCGGGATGATCAGGGTCTCCTGTACGGTATTTTTCTCAATTTTGTAGTTCATAGATTGCCCTCACTTCATGATCCTCAGCGCTGCCGAACGCAAAATGCATCTACCGATTCCGGCGGTATCCGGCCTCGTCGCGGTATTCGGGATGGTCCTTCAGATATGGGTCCCGGCTGCCGCAGATGGTATAGTCGCATTTACAGCCGTTTGCGCAGGTCGTCGTCCGCACCAGCTTCGCGCCGATCAGCTCCATGGCCGCATAATCCACGTTGCACAGGGCGGGCATGATATCCGTCAGCCCGTTGCGGATGGCAAATTCCGCCGCAGGGCAGGCCGTAAATTCATAATAGATCGGTTTGTCCTTCTCGTAGGGCGCGACCGTCATTTCGTAATCGTGCCATTTGTCGCAGCGCCCCTTTGCCGTTAAGAAGGCGCGATGCATCAGTCTTTTGAAAAACGGCTTGTTGCAGTCCACGAATTTCAGCTTGCGGAAAGCAGGCAGGACCAGAGCCTCCTCCATCTCCTCGATCTCGCGAAAGGACGTGACATCCCTGCACGCGACATAATAGCTCAGGATGGCGATGCAGTCATAGGTGCCGCCGCTGCCGTTGTGGAAGTTCTTCTTCCCGCCGAGGTCGGTGCGCCAGTCGGAGAGAAAATCAACATATTGCCGCTGGACCCGCTCCCAGACCGCCTCGCGCTCCGCCTCCGGATAGTGCTGCGCGATCCGTGCGCGAATTTCTTTTTTGCAGGGACCGGAGTACAGCACATGGCAGCTCCGCTCAAATTTCAGCTCGTTGTCCTTCATCGCCCGGCCCCCTTCAGATAGCCGCTCTTTGACCGCTCCTCCGTGTCGTCCGACTCATCGTAGGCATCATAGGGCGCGGAAGGGTCGTGCACTCTCTTTTTGAACGGTGAGCAGAGCTTGTCCTTATGCGCAAAGGCAAAGGTGAAGTTGTCCGTCCAGCCGGTGTGGCCGGTGAGGAACATCGGGTGCAGCTTCCGCGCTTCGAGCTTTGCCTCCAGCTCTGCCAGCGAACGCACCGCCAGCCGGTTATCCTCCGCCAACGCGGAGATGAAGCTGTAGCCGCCGTCCGCTCCGAGCCAGATCGTATCGCCCGTGAACAGATACTTCCCGTCGATGAGATAGACCATGTGGCCCCAGGTATGGCCGGGAACGAGGAAGCACTCGATGCGGATGCCGTCGATCTCAAAGGCCTCGCCGTCGTGCAGCAGGACCTTCTCATTGCGGATGGTGACCTGCGGCAGCTTGTAGAGATGATAGATCACCTTGCGGCGCACCTCGCCCGTCAGATAGCGGTTCTCGGTCTCGCCGACATACAGCTTCGCCTTCCGGAACAGGCCGGGGCTGTCCGCTTCGACCGCGCCGACGTGATCCGTGTCCTGATGCGTGATGAGGATATGCCGGATAGAACTCGGGTCTATGCCGAGCCAGCCCATCTTTTCCTCGAGCCGGCCGTAGTTATACCCGGCGTCGATCATGATGGTCGTGTCGCCCTTGCGGTATAAGAAGACATTTGCCACCCACTCGCGCACACAGGCGACGTGCTCGTCGACCCAGCCGGTGTTCAGCGGCTTGAAGATCTCCTTGCCGCGGTACATTTTGCTCATTTCTTTTTTCTGGAATTCCGTTGCCTTTTTGGACATATCCGTCCCTCCCTCAGTCTGGTTTCTCGTCCGTGAAAAACGCCTCGCCGGTATAATTCCGGCATCACAGGCTCCGCATGCTCCATTTGGGGGACGGCGCACAGCTATTTCCGGGCCAGCATGCACAGCCAGTCCTTTTCGTTCTTATGGATCTCGATGTCATGGAAGCCCGCCTGCTCCAGCGCAGCCTGCAGCTGCACATCGCGGTAGATCGTCATGCCCTTGATCCGCTCGGTCCATTTTTCATTCTTGTCCGTGTCGCCGCTGGATTCGTTGCAGAGGAAAAATACCCCGCCCGGCTTCAGCACACGGAAGACCTCGCGGAAGCACTGCGGCAGATCAGGCCAGAAATAAACGGTCTCAAACGCCGTGACAGCGTCGAACCACGAGGCCGCAAAGATCATCTCAGCCACACTGCCCTGCCAGACCACGCAGCGTCCCTCACGGATGGCGGCATCATTGAGCTTGCGCGACTTTTCGACGCTGACGGCAGAATAGTCTATGCCCTTGACGATACCCTGCGGGCACCGCTTCAGGAGCTTTTTCAGATTCGCTCCGCCGCCGCAGCCGCAGTCCAGCACACGGGCATCCGGCGAAAGCGGCAGGAACTGCATGCCCCAGTGCGCCAGGGAACGATGGCCGACATTCATCAGGGAGACCATGAGCTTTCCGCCCAGGCCGTCCGGCTTGCGGGTATTATCAAAGAAAGACATGCTACCTCACTTCCTCTCCAGAACGATGATCTTGTTAGAAATATTGCGGATGGCCGGTATTTTGCCCAGCAGCTTATAAACGGGCACAAACTCCGCCATGCCCTCTGTCAGGCTGTGCTCCTCCCGCAGGCGGAACTCCGGCAGCAGCGCGGCCAACGCCGCGCCGTTCTTCACGCCCCAGGTGAATTTTGCATGGCTGCCCTCGATCGACTTTTCCCGGAAGCGTTTGACGACCATGGGATTCATCGTCTCGGCCAGCACCGTCGCGCTGCGGAAGCGTCCGGCGATCACGGAAAATATGCGCTGCACGTCTGCCTCCGTCAGATACATCGTCAGGCCCTCGATGATGACCAGTGCCGGGGGATCCTGCTCAGCGATGCACCCGCCCCAGTCGTCCATGGCGGACATGGCGATCTGCGAGATCGCACCATTTTCCGGCAAAAGCCTCTGCCGGACGGCAATGGTCTCCGGCAGGTCAAGGTTATACCAGCGGCCATAGCCCTCCATCCGGTAGCACCGCGTGTCCAGCCCGCAGGCGACGTTGACGACCGTACCGCCCGGATGCTCCTGCAGCCACGCGCCGGTCAGCCGGTCCAGCACGATGGTGCGGGCAATGACGCCGCTGTGCATGGCTTTGTCCCGGTCCGCCAGGGAGAAATCATATTGCAGGCCGCCGATGGTCTCCCCGGCCTTGCGGTCGCGGATCGCACCGCGCCCGCTGCTCTCCTTGGCGCGGGCATAGACCGTCTGCAACATCGTCTCCGGCACGCCGGAGAGCGTGATCGTTTCCTTTGTTTGCATGGGGCATTCCCCTTTCTATGCTGTAGGAGTAAGTTAGTATTGCCTAACCTCCCCTGCTTCAAAAAGCCGCCTCACAGCAGCCCTCTTTTTCTTATTGTACCACCGGGAACCGGACTTTTCAACCACAGAATACGGGTTTTCTTCCCGAAAATGCAGCAAAACCCGCCGTGCGCATGCACGGCGGGCCCGGGAAAAGGCTTTGTTCTCTAGTTTGCCCGCTCGTTCAGATACTGCAGGAGCTGCTCGTCCGTCATGCCCGGCAGAACGGTCATGCGGCCGAGATCGATCAGCGTCTGCGGCAGGCCGACCACAACGGTGTTCACGCGGCTTTCGTCCGTCGTCAGAGTGACCTTGTAGCCGCATTCGCGCAGCACGACATCGGTCAGGTCCGCATGTGCGCCCTCGGGAAAGGCGATCACATCGGGCGCGGGAATGCCGAACGCCGCAAACGTTTCCGCTTCACGCGCCGCGTCGGCTCGCACGGCGTCGATATACTCCGTCTCGGATTCGCCGGGCAGCGGCAGCATATTCTCCCGCGCGGGCTTGACGGTCTCATAGGGCGGCCACTGGTGCATGTCATAGGTATGTGAGCCGATGGAAATGAGGCCGGAGTCCAGCATTTCTGTGATCTCAGTCTGACCGAAGTGAGGCGTCAGGCTGTAATTCGTATCCTTGTAATAGCGGTCATGCCCGATCGAGCAGCCAATGGCAAAGATCGACGCATGGAAGCCAAGCTCCCGCAGAACGGGATAGGCATAAACGGCGTTGCTGGTATAGCCGTCGTCAAACGTGATCATGACCGGCTTTTCCGGAAGCGGCGTTCCCTGCTCCACAAACGCGATCAGCTCATCAAATGAGATCGGCGTATAGCCCTGCTCCTTCAGAAGGTGCATCTGCCGCTCAAACGTCTCGGGGTGCAAGGTGGTCTCGCTTTCCGGCTGATCCGGGTCGAGATGGTGATACAGCAGGATCGGGACGGTCGCGCTGCCGTTTTGAAGATAAGCGCTTTCCCCGGCGGCTTTCTTCAGCTGCGCTGCATCCGTTGACTCTCCCTGCCGGCAATAGGCCCCGAAGGCATCGGGCAGACCGACGCTCTCATCCCCGGCGATCCGCGCCAGTACGAGGTTGGCAGCAGCATTTCGCGTATGTGTTACGTCATAGAAGAACCGTTCATCATAGGTCAGCGGAGTGATCGAGAAATTCCAATAGTCCGTCACGTCCGAGAGCGCCTGATAGAATGCATTCAGGGCGGCATTGTCGTACTGCTCGATCTGCTCCCGGCAGAACGGAGTAAGGATGACGGTCAGCTCCGTCCCCGCTTCGCTGCACATTTCGCGGATCGCGGCGACATTCCCGGCACAGCGCTCGATGTCAGGGAGCGTTGTATCGGCCGTCTCTGAAAGGTAGTCCTCACCGTGGAGCGTAAGATAGTCCTGCAGGCTGCCGATGGATTCCACGTCGCGCAGCCGCTTGTCATAGGTCCCGCTTTCCGGCAGAAAGACGTCAAAGGTCTGCGGCATTTCCGTGTCTTTCCGGAGGGAGGACAGCTTTTCCATCGCAAAGGAAGGGCTTGCAAACAGGAAGCGGAGCTTGTAGGCCGCTTCGTTTTCCCCGCTCACCCGGTAATCGGGCACGGCGGTCAGGCCCTCCGTTTTACTGTACAGAGCATAGGCATCGCTCAGCCCAAGCACAAGGACGATCCGCTTGACCTCGCCCTGCTCCAGCAGATAGCGGACCAGCTCGCGGTCATAGTCAGTGTCCGCTCCGTAGTGGAACATGTTATAGAAGCTGCCGCCGTAATACCGCTCCAACGTTTCCGGCAGATAGGATGCGGCAGAGGACGATCCGACTACAAACGAATCGTATTCGCCGGGCCGCTCGGAAATATAGCGCACCTTGCTGCCGCGCGGATTGAGCGTCTGCGCATAGGAATCCCACTGCAGCGGAGAGGCCTCAAAAACGCCGAAGGGATCGATGAGCCAATTGCCCAGGACACAGACGACGCCGACCAGCAGCAGCGCGCAGACGACAGTCAGAAGCCATTTTTTACCACGCAAGCAGGATCACCTCAGACATTTTCATAGACATAGGCAATGGGCGTATAGCCGGCGTTTCCATAGACAAACAGCACGACCGTCAACAGCGCCGCAAACAGGATCAGGAACTGCACGAGCCACTTTCGCTCGCAGAGCCAGCGGGCAACGTCGGTCCCCCGCTCGGCGGCGAAACTGACGGCAAAGACCACGCCGAGCATGGGGACGACCTTCCAGAGCACGGACAGCGAGAAGCCCAGCTCCGTAAACAGGGCAGCATGGACGCGGGTCACACCGAAGTGCAGCACCGTCTGCTTCAGCATCCCGAGCGCAGAACGCAGCGAAGACGCGTTTGAGAAGTACCTGCCGATGATGACCAGCAGATTCGTGCGGACGACGCCCCAGACCAGCGCTCCTTTTTTCGGATCCTCCGGAGAAAGCCGGAGATGCTTCCGGATCGGCGCACGGAACATGGCGAGGGACATCCAGAAACCGTTCCACAGGCCATAGGCAATATTGGCCATGCCGGGCCCCTGCCAGACGCCGACTGCGAGAAACACGAGGAACGTGCACAGACTCGGCACGATACACTTTGCGGCATCCAGCGGCATATGGCGGCGGCAGAACTGCGCGAGCCTGCCGAAAGGCTTGGAAAGTGCCAGCGGATAGAACAGGTAGTCCTTCATCCACTCGCCCAGCGAGATATGCCAGCGCCGCCAAAAATCGGAAAGGCTGACGGAAAAATAGGGGCGGCAGAAATTCTCCTGCATGGAGATGCCGAACAGGCGGGAGATGCCCATCATCAGGTCGATGCCGCCGGAAAAGTCGCAGTAAAGCTGGATGCAGTAGAGTGCCGCACCCAGAAAGCAGATGATGCCGGGGTAGGCCGCGTAACCGCCGTAGATCTTCGCCACGATCGGTGCAAGCGTATCTGCGATCATCGCCTTTTTCAGCACGCCATAGAGCATGCGCAGAAACCCGTGCTGGATATTATCCCAGGAAAAATCGTTTCCCTCCGTGAGCTGCGGCTGCAGATCGGCAAAGCGGTTGATCGGTCCCTGCACCAGCTGCGGGAAATAGCAGACAAACAGCGCATAGAGCAGGAAGCTCCGCTCTGCCCGATGTTTGCCGCGGCTGATATCGATCAGATAAGCGGAGGTTTGGAAAATGTAGAAGGATATGCCGAGCGGCAGAAGAAAATGCGGCAGCGGCAGCTCCGTGCCGAGCACGGAATTAACGGCTGCGGCCAGAAAGCCGCCGTACTTCAAAAGCGCCAGCGACGCAAAGTTCAGCACGAGCGACAGCGCCAGAACGCGGCGCTTTTTCCGGTCATTTGCGCGCTTCTGGCGCTTGCGCTCCTCCTTGGTCTCGGCAGCGGGCCGAAACGCTGCAAGCCGGTCCAGCCACAGGCCGAAAAGATAGGTAAGCAGGATCGTCGCGGCGAGATAACCTGCCATCCGAACACCGTAGGTCAGATAAAACAGGATACTCGCCGCCAGAAGGACATATTGCCGCAGCCGCTTCGGGAACAGATAGTACAGCACGACCGCCGCGAGCGCAAAGAGCAAAAAGCTCAGACCCGTGATCGGCATGGCTTACTCCTCGTCCTTCAGCCTCTGCACCAGAGCATAGATCGCCTCGGCGGAGTTGAAATTCTCGGGGATCAGATCCTCCACGGAGATCTCAATATCATAATGACACATCAGCTCATCGACCAGCATCACGATATCCAACGACTCCAGAAGTCCGTCGTCGATGAGCCGCTTTTCGTTGTGAAAATCAACATTCAGATGAAGTCCGTCCAACACTTGATAAAGCTCGTTCATGGTATCAACCCTCTTTCGACAAAATCAGCAGCGCCCGCCGGTCGATCTTTCCCGTGCGATTCTGGGGAAAGCGCTCCAACCGGCGGCATACGCTCGGAAGCATATATTTTGGGAGCCTGTCCCGCAGGCGGGCAAGCAAGGCCTTTTCCTCTGCCTCGCCCGTATAAAACAGCGTCAGGCGCTCGTCGCTGAAAACGCAGGCGGATGCCTCCACGCCCTCGGCGGCGTTGGCGCACAGCTCGATCTCGGACATCTCAATCCGATGGCCCATAAATTTGATCTGAGTATCCTTTCTGCCCGCAAAGAACAGGGACCCGTTTTTCCACACGCCGAGATCGCCCGTGCGGTACATCGGTTCACGGAACCGGGGATTCAGCGGATTCTGCACAAAGGCCTGGGCGGAGAGCTGTGGACGGTTGTAATAACCAAGGGAAAGGCAGCTTCCCGTCACACAAATCTCACCGGTCCGCCCTTCCTCCCGGACAGGCTCGCCGCCGTCGAGCAGGAACACATCACAGTTGGCAAACGGCCTGCCGATCGGGACCTCCTGCAGCACCTCGTCCGCGCTCTGCACGATATGGTAAGTACAGTTGCAGGTGATCTCCGTCGGGCCATAGAGGTTCACGAACCGCGCCTGCGGGACGGCCTGCATCCAGTATTGCAGCGTCTTCGGCGGCATGACCTCGCCCGAGAACATGATATTTTTCAGATACAGCGGGCGCAGCGTCTGGAAGGCATGAAGGCGGGCAAGGATCTTCAGGGCGGGAACCGCCCAGATGATCGTGTCTACGCTGCGTTCGTTGAGCCGCTCGAGAAGCAGCTTTGGAAAGGAAAACAGCTTCTTCTCCAGGATCTCAAGCCGCCCGCCGACACGAAGCGAGAGGAAGATATCCTTGACAGAGACGTCAAAATCAAACGGTGCCTGATTGCCCCAGACGGTTCCGTCGGCAAAGTCGAAGGCACGCATGAACTGCTCCACCATGTCGATCACCGAGCGATGGCAGATGGAAACGCCCTTCGGCTCGCCCGTGGAACCGGAGGTGAAAATAACGTATAAAAGATCGGTATCCTTACGCTGCTTCCACGGCGGAGCAGCGGAGCCGACGCAGGATTCCGTACGCAGCTCCTGCTGAGAAATGACCGGGATGTCCTTCGTCAGCCCCGCATCAATATCGTTCCCGGCGGTCAGAATGGCCGCAGGGCACAGCGTCTCCAGCATGCTCCGGAGCCTGACGGCCGGGAGCGCCGGATCGATGGGAACATAGAAATTTCCGCTGTATACAACGGAGAAAAATGCCAGAAGGTCCGTCACGTCATGGCGAAGCAGCACGCAGACAGGTGCGTTGACGGTCGAAAGCCGCTCAGAGAGAGCCGCTCCCATATCGCATACTGCCGTCCACGCCTCGCGGTAGGTCAAGGCAGACGCGGCATCCGCCCAGCAGACCCGGTTGGGGACACGCTCAACGGAAGCCTCCAGATAGGAAAGGACATTGATCTTCAAAAAAGTCACCCTGCTTTTGGACAAAGATAAAAAGAGTATAGCATAGTTCGACCGTTTTTTCAACCGGCGCGGCAATTTGGTCCGTGCATTTCCGGTCCGGAGCACCTGAAGACGGGGAAACGCGGTCAGAGATACCGCCCCGTGATGCTGGCCTGATTTTCCCGGATCTCCTGCGGTGTGCCGCTGGCGACGATCCGGCCGCCCGCGTCTCCGCCGCCGGGGCCCATATCGATGACATAGTCGGCGTTTCGGATCACGTCAAGGTCATGCTCGATGACGATGACGGTCGCGCCGTTGTCCAGCAGCGCCTGAAAAACACCGAGCAGCACGCGAACATCCAGCGGATGCAGGCCGATGGACGGTTCGTCGAACACAAAGACGGAGTCCGTCTGCGTCCTGCCGATCTCGCTGGCGAGCTTGAGCCGCTGTGCCTCGCCGCCGGACAGGCTCGGCGTTTCCTCGCCCAGCGTCAGGTAGCCGAGGCCCAGCTGCCGGAGAACGGCCAGTCTCTGGCTGACGGTCTTCCGGTCCCGGCAGAATTCCAGCGCGGAATTCACGTCCATATCCATCAGCTCCGGAAGCGAAGCACTCTCCCCCGCGCCGTTCGTCAGGCGGACTGCTTCGGCCGCTCTGGCATAGCGTGAGCCATGGCAGTCCGGACAGGGAATGTCCACATCCGGCAGGAACTGCACGTCCAGGCTGACGATGCCGGTGCCGTCGCAGCCGGGGCAACGCAGGGAGCCGGTATTGTAGGAGAAATCGCCTGCCTTATAGCCGCGCGCCTTCGCGTCCGGAGATTTGGCATAGAGCTTGCGCAGCTCGTCATGCGCGCCCGCATAGGTCGCGACCGTCGAGCGGACGTTGATGCCGATCGGCGTCGCGTCGATGAGCTTGACATGCGCGATGCCATCGGCCGAAACGGTGCGGATATGCGCTGGCAGTGCACTGCCAGCGATGGTTGCCTCCAGCGCGGGGATCAGGCTCTCGAGCACCATGGTCGTCTTGCCGGAGCCGGACACGCCGGTCACGACGGTGAGGCGCCCCTTGGGGATATCCACCTCCAGCGGCTTGACGGTATGGATGGAATCGGTGGAAAGATGGATCGTCCCGTTTGCAAAAAGCGTCTCTTTTTCAGTACAGCAGCGCAGCTTTGTCTCTGCCGTTCCGGCAAGAAAAGGTCCGATCTGAGAGGCGGAGTTGGCCTCGATTGCAGGGATCGCCCCCTGTGCGATGACATAGCCGCCCTTTGCGCCCGCCTCCGGGCCCATCTCGACGATCCAGTCGGCTTCTTTCAGGATCTGCGTGTCGTGGTCGACCAGAATGACGGAGTTGCCGTCGGCGACCAGATCGTGCATCACACCGGTCAGGCCCACGATATTCGACGGGTGCAGGCCGATGGACGGCTCGTCAAGCACATAGAGGACGCCGGTCGTGCGGTTGCGCACTGCGCGGGCCAGCTGCATCCGCTGGCGCTCACCGGTCGAGAGCGTCGACGCCGAGCGGTCCAGCGTCAGATAGCCCAGTCCGAGGTCCATCAAGCGCTTGGCCGTGCTTTGGAATGCTTCGCAAATACTCTCAGCCATTGGGCGCATCTCCTCCGGCAGGCCGGAAGGCACACTCTTTACCCACTCGACGAGCTGTGTCAGCGACATGGTACAGGCCTCATCCAGAGAAATACCCCGCAGCCTCGGCGCGCGGGCCGCGCTCGACAGGCGCGTGCCGTGACAATCCGGGCAGACATCCTCTTTCAAAAACTTTTCCACTCGCTTCATGCCCTTTTCGTCCTTGACCTTGGAAAGAGCATTTTCTACGGTGTAAACGGCGTTGAAGTAGGTAAAATCCAGATCACCGGCCTGCCCGGTATTCTTATTGTGATAGAAAATATGCTTTTTCTCCGCCGGGCCGTGGAACACGATGTTCTTCTCCCGCTCCGTCAGCTCGCGGAACGGCACATCCGTGCGCACGCCCATCTCGCGGCAGATATCCGTCATCAGGGACCACATCAGGCTGTTCCACGGGGCAACCGCACCCTCGTCGATGGTCAGGGACTCATCCGGCACAAGCGTCGCCATATCAACGGTGTGCACCCTGCCCGTGCCGCCGCACTTCTGGCACGCGCCCTGCGAGTTGAATGCCAGCTCCTCGGCAGACGGAGCATAAAAATGCACGCCGCACGCCGGGCAGACGAGCTCCTTCCCGGCCGCGACGAGCAGCGAAGGGGCCAGATAATGGCCATTCGGGCAGCGGTGGCTGGCAAGGCGGGAATACATCAGGCGCAGACTGTTCAGAAGCTCCGTTCCCGTGCCGAACGTGCTGCGGATGCCCGGCACGCCGGGGCGCTGGTGCAGGGCCAGTGCGGCAGGTACATACAGCACCTCGTCCACGCTGGCCCGCGATGCCTGCGTCATGCGGCGGCGGGTATAGGTGGACAGGGCCTCGAGATAGCGGCGCGAGCCTTCGGCATACAGCACGCCCAGCGCCAGCGAAGACTTGCCGGACCCGGACACGCCTGCGATCCCGACGATTTTTCCAAGTGGAATATCGACGTCAATATTTTTCAGGTTGTGGACCTTTGCTCCACGGATCAGCATCTTATCGATCATGTTTTTTCACTCCGGTTTCTTCTCATATACAGCAGCGGGAATCGCTCGCCCGCTTCATCCATTCCGTCCGCTTTCAGGCGGAAAGGTCCGTGTGCTCATAAAAGCCGACCGTCTGCGCGTTGACCGTCAGCTTCCGGACGCCGTAATGCTGCACGGCACATTCCAGCATCTGCCTGCCAAGACCCACGCCGCGTTCGTCTGCCGCAAGGAACAGCATTTCTAGACGCTGGCAGTCAGCCTGGCGATATTCCCGCAACTGCATTTTTCCGTCTCCCTGTATCTTCGTTTTTTTCATGAAGTGATATTATATCGCGAAAGGACCGAGATTGGAAGGGGGCAGGTAAAAAAGCGGCGGTCTTCCCGCCGGGCCGAATTGATCGGTCAACACAATAATACCGAAAGATTTCATCTTCGCCTACAAAAGGCGAGCGTTGTAATCTGTTTCGTTCATAGCGAACACCTCCTTCAAAATAGAAATAGCCGCCTGATTTCTTTTGAAAACCAAGCGGCTATGTACGCTATATTCAGTTCGACAAACTGGAATTTGTTTATAGAGGTCTTTGCAAATACACCATATCTACAAGGTGTACACCACACTCATATATCGGGTGATCATAATGATCCGTAAAGAAATCTGGCACGGTATGCGAGCGTACAAAGCCACATTTTTCATAAAAGGGTATCGTCAACGGGCTGTCGCCGGTTCCCACTTGCAGTATCGAAAAATGTCTGCGGTATTTTTCAACAAGAAATTCAATCAGCGCTTTGGCATAGCCTTTTCGCTGAAATGGGGGAACTGTAGCGATATTCTTAATTTCAAGTATTCCAGTCCCTTCATCCGTTACGACACACTCGCATTTCACTCCGTCATCATCGAGAACATACATTTTACCTTTATAGAGATAACGGTCAACCATATCTTCCTGCTCATCCGCCAATAGGAGCAAATCAAGATATTGTTTTTTGTTTTCTGTAACTTCTACAATTCTCATCAATCACACCT
>ENA-UOJV01002018-UOJV01002018.1-human-gut-metagenome-genome-assembly--contig:-C82-NODE-2018-length-18792-cov-51.036665_pt1 | contig 18792 bp, 19 predicted proteins | sample MGYA00242356_ERZ723903 | MGnify/ENA metagenome assembly ERZ723903
GCCGTGCCGCAGCCGCCGGAGCGGTGCTTAAGCCGTTAGGCGGGAATTGTGCGGTATTGCCTTATATACTACAAATTACTCCTCTGCCAACTCCACCACCAATTTGGCTTCGGTGGCGGCGATGGCAAGCTGGAGTTTATTCTCCAGGTTCGTCTTTTGCAGCATATTGATGACGTGGTACTTCACGGTGGATGGCTCGATGCCGAGTTCTTTTGCAATCTCGTTATAGGACAGCCCGCGCACAAGACAGCGCAGGACCTTCATCTCTCCTTTGGTGAACTCGGCGCTCATGGCAGTGCCGATCTCCACGCTGGGCGGTGCATCGGGGAAGATATGCTCCCCTGCCATCGTGCGGCGCACGACCTGCATCAGGGTCCCTTCATCGCCGTCCTTATACCACAGGCTGTCCGCGCCCACGGCTTTTGTGCGTGCCAAGACCTGTGTGTCAATAAGCGAGGTCGCCACCACGATCTTGATTTCCGGGTGCGCTTCTCGTATCTTTTTGGCGGCGGCCAGGCCGTTTTCGCGGTGTTCTGTCTGCACATCCATCAGCACAAGGTCGATGTCCTCGGTATCGCACAGGATGGGAGCCTCTGCAGCGCCGGGGATAGACACAGCAAGCTGATACCCGTCCTCGTTCTGAATATAGCTTTCAAGCAGGCTCCGTACCAGCTTTTGGTCCTCAACGATCATAACGCGTATCATTAGTGCTCTCCTTATCGGGCAGGGTGACTTCCAGAACAAATACAGGCAGGGAATGTACGGTTACTGTACCCCCTGCTTTTTCAATACGGCGGCGGAGCGAGGAAAGCCCGCCGCCTTCCTTTATCTCCGCCTTGGGCGGTGCGCCGTTGTTCGTGATGCAAAGGTGCCATGCCTGTGGCCGATGCTCGGAATCGGCGTACAATTCCGTGGCGCCCGCATGCCGTACACCGTTGGAGGTACACTCCCGCAGGATCAGTGCGTAGAGCTCGCGGGTGGCGCGTGCCGCAGGGTACGCACCGCGCAACTGTACGGCTGCACCCAGAACAGCCGCCCGCCTTTGCATATAGCTCAGCGGGTCCTCTGCAGCATTCTCCTGCCGGGCGCGGCATAGCAGGGAGATGGAGCTTTCCCACTTCGCAGCTTCGCTCCTGAGCCGGGCGAGGTCATGCTCATGCCGCAGTGCGCGCCGTGCGGCAAGCAGAGTATGGCCGATGTCGTCATGCACCCGCATCTTCATTTTCAGGATTTCTTCCTCCCGCACAATGTCGGGCATATTGTCATATAAGCGCTTTGCGCGGCGGTTCGCATCGGCAAGGCGCTCGTTTTCCTGCTGCAGTGCAGCATGCAATGTAGCCAGCTGGGTGACATCGGTGGCCATCACCTCGGTGTACGGTATACCGTATTTGTCCTGAACAGGGCGCACCGTGAAATGATATACCGTTCCGTCCGGGAATTCGTAGATGCGGGCGGCCTCATCGCGTAGCCGCACACCGCCGCCGGGACTGCGCAGCGCCTGCTCCAGATCCGTAAGGGTCTGCAGATCCCGGCCACAGAGGACTGCGGCGATTTCCTGCATCCTGTGATTGATCAGACGCAGCAGACCATTGCGGTCAAAGTAGCAGATGGCCGCCGGCAGCGTGTCAAAGCCTTCCTTGACGGCGTTGCGGGAGATTCGGGGAATCATAGGCCGCCTCCTTCTGCCGGAAACATCGTGAAATACAAAAGCCCGTCATCATCCCGTTCAAGCTGCATCTGCGGCAGGCCGGGCAGCGCAGCGGGCGCGTCGGTGCATTGAACGCTGCAGCGCAGCCCCCAGCCCTGCGCCGTATGCTCGGCGCAGAAAAGGATCTCCTGCAATCCCGGCAGGGTCGCTTCTATGATGACTTCAAAGGCGTCATAGATCGCCACGGCGGACGCAGAGGAAATCTTTGCTGCATCGGCGATCTGTACGGCGCAGCGTATATCACTCAGGCGCAGGCTCTCGGCCGATTCAAACAGGCTCAGCCGCAGCTCCGTGGTGTCGATATCCTCCGCCTTGTCGCAGACAAAAACAAGGTTGCTGCGCCGCTTGATATAGGTCCCCAAAATGGCGATGCGCTTCAGCAACCGGCGGGCGGCATCGACATCGTCCGTGGCCCTGAGCGCGATCAGATATTCCTGTATCCGTGCCAGCTGGCGGGCTGTGACGGTCTCGATTTTGTCATACAGACGGTTCTGCTCGCTCAGCTTCAGCCATTGTGCCTTCTGGGCTGTTTCCGCCTGTATGACGTCCCCGATGTCATGCAATTCCTCCTGCGTGAGACGTAACTCCTCAAGCAGAGCCACCAGTTCGGTGATGTCCTCCTGCCAGAAAATATACCCTTTCCGGATCGGGTGGCCGTGAAGCTGGGTCGTTGCATCCAACTGGACACTGCCGGTGAGTGCCTGACGCAACTGCTCCTCATGGAGCGGCGCTGCCTGCATGGAGCATTGCACAGGCACAAACGCCCGGTCCGTGATCAGACCCTTGGCCATAGATACCTCAAACAGCGTGGCATACCCCATATTGGATTGGATAAGCCCGCACCGGATGCACGCCTCAAAGGACGCTGTAAAGGTCAGGCATTGCACCACGGTCATATCACCGGCGATCGCATGCATCCACGGCACATTTAAAATATGCTTGTACAGTAAAGCATAGAGGGTGGCCCAAAAAATCGGCACAAGCGGCAGCCAGAGGATGCGCTTTGTATGCGGAATACGGCAGCGCCGTACAAGGTACACCACCGTGAACACGGCACAGGAAAATATCCACAGCAGACAGAGGTAATATACGAACCGATAGGTGTAATCGGGGCTGCCCAGTACCTCCTGCCCGGGTGGGAACGCAAACGCAAGCTGATGACAGTCGTTTGTCAGCACCAGGCTGAACAGTACCACAGGGAATACAAAAATCACGTACCGGTACTTGTACAGCGGGGCGGACTGCCCCCGATCCAAAAAGAAAAGCGTATAAAGTGCAAGGGTCGGGATCAGCAGCATCGGGATATAGTACGCATACCACAATCGCCGCAGCATCTCCGGCGTCTGGGCAAAGTCATAGCGGATCAGGCGGATATCCAGCCAGAACAGCATCAGGGCGGCAGCACCCAGCAGGCAGCGGCGGGTCTGTGCGTGCAGGATACGCCACCAGACCGATACCGCCCAGGAAAAGATCAGAATATTATACAGCACCGTGCGCCAAAAGCCGGAATACGGCATATAGAATGCCCGCATCAGGACAGCACAGAGAATCACCCCTGCAACCGCAGCGGCTAAACACAGATTGCCAAGCCGTACCTTTGTCATAGTGCCTGTCCTTTCCAAAGGGTAGATCATCCGTCTGTTTCTTTCCAGTATCATTATGACGCAATCTGCACTTTTTTGCAATAGTACCGAAAAAAGCAGAAAAAAGTCAAAAAAACTATCCAAATGGTGGGGGCAGAAATCGTCCGATTCCTGTATGATGAAATTGACAAATCGTATTCTTTGCAGGAAAGGAGGGCTACGCCGTGCGGAGGATCGTTTTGGACGCGCAATACTCTGTGATGACGAGCGCATTGACAATGGCACTGAAACAGGGCGGGCCGGACTTCCAGGTGCAAAACGCTGGTCCTAAGACAAAGGATATTGTAAAGCTATGCCGTTCCTGCAGGGCGGATGTCCTGCTGCTGGAGGTCTGCCCGCATCCGCCGCGCACCCTGCAGGACAGACTGCTGCTGGCAAACGACCTGCGGGATGTCTGCCCGCACTGCAAAACGGTACTGCTTGTGGATGAGGCCGAATATCCCGAGCTGGCCACCGCCGTGTGCCTGGCAAAAAAGGACCATATTGTCGATGATTTCGTCTACGCTTCCGTCTCGCCTGCCTATCTGAGCGCTATGATGGACACTTTATGACCAAAAGGAGGACAGCTATGAAAAAAGTACAACGAACGCTCGCTGCCGTATTGGCAGCCATGATGCTTATGGCTTTGGCTGGTTGCTCCAAGGGGGATGTGACCAAAGAGGTCAAATCCGGTTTATCCGACCTGAAAGCGCAGGCCGCCGAACCCGCCGTTGAACCCCAGACGGAGACCCCGGCAGAGCCCAAGACCGACGCGGCATCCGAACCTGCATCGGAGCCTGCTGCAGAGCCGGAGCCGGAAGCCACCGCCGAACCAGCCCCTGCTTCCGCTCCTGCGGACAATCCCGATTATCCATCGGCTGCAGGCCTGAACACCCAGACCCTGGAGGCATTCGGCACAGACTATACGCTGGTGCTCAACGTGACCTGCCCCGACCAGGGCTGGTACAAGTCCGCCTCGACCAGCTTCGGGGATCTCAAGCTGTTCCCGACCGATGACCCCAGCCATATCTTCTCCGGCGACCCGCGCATAACCTTTGAACTGAAAAGCGGTCTGGACAAGATCAACTACTATTACGACAGCTTTGAAAACGTGGAGGAGCTTGCCACGCGCACCATCGGCGGCGTGGAGATGGCCGGACGCACCTACAAAAACGTTGGTATGTGGTGGACGGAATACTACGGCGAGATGCCCACCGGCGGCTGGCTGGCCATCAAGATCTCCGGCGTGGACATCGACCCCGGCACCGAGGGCGACACCGTGCTGAACAGCATCACCTTTGGCTAAGCACAGGCAGTTTGCTGCACTCTCAACCGAAAGACGGGTGAACCAACCATGAAAAAACGCTGTGCCGTACTATTGGCGGCGGCGATGCTGCTGTCTGCGGCAGGCTGCGCACAGGACAGCAAGCGGCCCGAGCCGACCGAACCGGCCGCAAGCGCTGTGAGCGAGACCTCCGTTGAAAATGTTGAAGCTGCGGAGGAAACCCCGCAAAAGCCGCAGACATCCCGCAGGTTTGATGATTCCCGCATCTCTACGCTGTATGATGTGGAATTCAGCTACACCGACCCCAACGGCAACAAGGACACCTATTTTTACGAGGTCCCGCAGATCGATGATGACACCGAGGGCGCAAGGAACATCAACGAGATGATCGGCTACCGCTTCGGCTATCTGGTAGAGCGCGCCGAGGACGCCCGCTCCCGCAATGATTTTATCGATACAAGCTACATCATCTGGATAAGCACCTGGACCGGCCCGGTGCTGAGCCTGCAGATCACAAGCGTTGACACAATGTACAACCGCGATGTGGGCGCCTACCATTACAACTTTGAAACGGGCAAGGAACTTTCCAACATCGAAATGCTCGAGTACCTTGGCTACACCGACAATGACCTGACCTTAAAAGCACTGCAGCGCGCCGTGGCCCAGCATTTCGATACCTACTACGGCAGCGACAACCCCACCTACGCATCCGAGCTTTGCAAGATGCGCGCACAGAGCCTGAACGGGCTGAGCGATGTATTTACCTACTTTGCCGTCTACCCCTACTACACAGGCGGTCTTATCGTCACCGTGCCGATGTACACCCTTGCCGGGGCCGGCATGATGTGGACGGACATAGATGTTTACCCCGACAAGCGGCAGGCCAGCGGCCAGATCCTGCACGGGCAGGATGAATGGTTTACCTGCGATGTGACTGCCACAGGAGAGGTTACGGTACGCGCCCTGACTGACTATGTTACCCCTGACGGCGCTGTGACCTACCAGACCATGAAGGAATGGTACGAGTTGGGCGACAAGACCGAGTTTGCGGTCAGCGGCTGCTACGGCGACTATATAAAGATGCTGATGACCAGCATCGGGCAGGACTACGCCCCCTATGTTTTCCTTCTGACCGAGGACGGCAATGTCGAGTACATCGACGTCATCAGCGGCGCACAGTGCGGCACCATGGCCAACGGCGGCCCGCTGTACGGCGTCAACGAGATCGTCAAGTTTGAGATCGGCACCGCTTACGATGCGGATTTCGAGGCCGAGTATACAACGGTGTACGCTGTCTCCCGCAACAATGAAAAATTCAACCTGGTCGAGGCCATGCACAATGCCGACCCGATGGAACTTTCCAGCCTGATCGGCTCGTATGTAAGTGAGTACACCGGTACCTGGTTTGAAATTTGCGAGGATCAGCCGAACTTCTACATCGGCGAATACCGAAACGAAAACCGAGAGCCCGCCACATGGGACAGCAGCATCTCCTACCTTGGTATGGATCACCGCGGCTGGATCTGCAGCATTTCGCTGTACCGCATGGATCTAGGGCGCGCACAGCGCGAAACCGTGGCCATGATGCCCACCGATTACGGCGGCTTTTACGTAAGGCATATCGGCGGGGAATCCCTGCTGAACCTGCCAAAGGACGAATCCGTTTGGTTTGAAATGACAAACGAATAAAAAAATCTGAAACGATTATCTTGTAAAGGAGGCAGACACTATGGCAACCTGTACGCAATGTGGTGCCGAGTTAAAGCCCGGTACTAAATTCTGCGAGAATTGCGGTGCAAAAGTATCCGTACCGCAGCCCGCCGCACAGCCCGCAGCTGTGCCCCAGCCCCCGGTTCAGCCGACCCAGGCTGCACCGCCGCCCCCACAGCCTGTACAGACGCCCCCGCAGCCGCAGGCAAGCGGCGGCAATCCCTATGCAGGCAGCGCACCTGCCGCCCCGCAGCCCCGGACGAACGCAGCGAATCCTTACGCGGGCAATGCGCCCGGCACACCGCCGCAGACCGGCGCAGGCGCACCGCTTTACGCCGGGAAAACGCCCCCGTCCGCGTCCGCACCGCCTGTCACGCCGCCGCCACCCGGCGGCACGGGCGGCAACCCTTACGGCAATGTGGCCCCCGGCGGCAAGCCCAAACGCCCCCGCGCACCAATGTCCCCCAAGCGGATGATCCTGATCGCCATCCCGGTGATATTCCTGCTTATGATCATCGTAACAATGATTAGCGGCTCTATCCGCACCGGCAAGCCGAACGCCGGTGACCCGAATCAGGGCACCTGGGAAGCAGCCTACGCCGAGATCGGCGGCTCCGTGACGCAGGTCGAGGATGCCTTCGGCAGCGGGTTCCTGATGGACCTGAATGATAAGGGCAAGTGCGTTGTAACGGTGGACGGCACCAAGTCCTACGGCAAGTGGACGCTGAACGGCGGGGTCTTCCAGCTGGATTGCGGCGGCCTGAGCTGCACCGGCACCCTGCAAGACGAAATCCTGACCCTGAACGATGTGCAGGGACAGGGCGTGACGATCTACTTCGTCAAGTCCGGCAGCACCATGCAGCAGCCTCTGGACGGTGACAGCATGACCCAGGGCACCACCGCAGGCAGCGATACCGATGTGGGCATCTATGTGCTGGAATCCGCCTCCGACAGCGAGTACACCCTCTCCAAGGAGGAGCTTGCCCTCGTCGATATGGAGGACTTCTACATTGAGCTGCGTGCGGACGGCACCGGCGAAACCTACATGGAGGATTTTGTCACCTTCCAATGGAAGGACGGCAGCTTCTACGCGCTGACCGACCCCGATACCCCGGCCATGACCTACACCCGCGAGGGTGACCTGCTGACCATTGAGTTTGACGGTATGACCATGGTCTTTAAGCGCAGCGACACCAAGCCTGAAATCGACCCCACTTTGCTGAACGGCGGCGAGGACGAATATGACGGCGACGGCTGGATCGACGGCCCGGATGAGCCTGACCCGCCCTACACCTACGACGACGGCAACACCTACGATGATTTGGGCAACACCAACTGGTACGGCTGGTTCCGGATGGAAAACTACAAGAATGTACCGAACCGTGATTACTTTGACACCGACACCTACGATTGCTGGGGCTACATCGGTGAGAGCGATGACGGCAGCCACTACTTTGAGGTTTACCGTGACGGTATGCCCGATGACCCGGTCATCACGATGTGGGTCAATGTCTATGATGACCATATCGAGCCTATTCTGGACGGCTACGACTGGGTGCTTGACCAGAACATAACCGAGAGCGATGCGTATAAGTTCAACCTGTACCCGTATGACGACAGCATCTCGCTGTTCATGTATGACTACGAGGGCAATGACGGTACAGCCTGTGCGGTCAGCTTCTACATGAGGCTGGACGGCACCGAGTGGAACGAGGAGCTCGAAGAGCTGCCGCCCCGCTATGAGGAGTACAAGGCCGCCTTGGCCAACAAATAACGACCTGATTTATCTGTACAAAATGGGGCGGGTTCTGCCCGCCCCTGACATAGGAGGATCATTATGGGACTTATCAGAGCTGCAATGGGCGCTGCTGGCGGCGTTATGGCCGACCAGTGGAAGGAATACTTTTATTGTGAAGCCATGCCGGCTGACCTGTTGGCCACCCGCGGCTGGAAACGCCAGAGCGGACGCAGCGCTAACACAAAGGGCAGCGACAACATCATTACAAACGGCTCGATCGTGGCCGTTGCCGATGGCCAGTGTGCCATGATCGTGGAGCAGGGCAAGGTCGTGGATATGTGCGCCGAGCCGGGTGAGTACACCTACGATACCGGCAGCGCGCCGACGCTGTTCAGCGGCGATTTGTCCGAGTCCATCGGCGCAGTGTTCCAGAACATCGGCAAGCGCTTTACCTTCGGCGGCGAGGCCCCGATGGATCAGCGCATCTATTACTTCAACACCAAGGAGCTGGTGGGCAACAAATACGGCACGCCCAGCCCGGTGCCCTTCCGCGTGGTGGATCAGCGCGCCGGCATTGACATCGACATTGCCATCCGCTGCTTCGGTGAGTACAGCTACCGCATCACCAACCCCATTTTGTTCTACACCAATGTCTGCGGCAATGTGGAGGAAGGCTACACCCGCGATGAGATTGACGGGCAGCTGAAATCCGAGCTGATGACCGCCCTGCAGCCCGCCTTTGCCAAGATCAGCGATATGGGCATCCGCTATTCCGCACTGCCTGGCCACACGATGGAGCTTGCCGAGGCCCTCAACGATGTGCTGAGCGTCAAGTGGGGCAAGCTGCGCGGCATCGAGATCGTATCCTTCGGCGTTTCCAGCGTGAAGGCCAGCGAGGAAGACGAGCAGATGCTCAAGGAAATGCAGCGCAACGCAGCCTTTATGGACCCGACCCGCGCCGCTGCGCATCTTGTCGGCGCACAGGCCAGTGCCATGCAGACCGCGGCCGGTAATCAGGGCGCAGGCCCCGCCATGGCCTTTATGGGCATGAATATGGCCGGTGCGGCGGGCGGTATGAACGCCCAGAACCTGTACCAGATGGGTGCCCAGCAGCAGGCCGCCGCACAGCCCGCCCCGGCCCCGGCCTCTGCCCCCGCAGGCTGGACCTGCAGCTGCGGCCAGACCGGCAACACCGGCAAATTCTGCGCAAACTGCGGCAACCCCAAGCCTGCCCCGGCACCCGCAGCCGCCAGCTGGGTATGCAGCTGCGGCACTTCCAACACCGGTAAGTTCTGCTGCAACTGCGGCAGCCCCAAGCCCGCCCCGGCTCCCGCCAAGTGCAGCCAGTGCGGCTGGACCCCGGATGACCCGGCCCATCCGCCCAAGTTCTGCCCGGAGTGCGGTAAGCCGTTTGGCCAGTGATGCGCAAAAAAATCGCTGCGGTACTTTGCGCCGCAGCCGCTTTTCTGACAATGTCCGGCTGTAAAAAAGCGCCGCCCGGCACACTGACCGGTATCAGCATCAGTTATTCCGGTATGTGCTATGACGACACCTATGGATTCAGCATAAGAAATGACCCAGTTGACGGCTGCCTTTTCAGCTGCAATTACAAGGATGATGAATGGGTGGAGCTGGAAAACATCCCTGTTGAGGACACCCATTGGCAAGAAGCCCTGGCTCTGGCAGAAAAGCTGGGGCTGGAAAGCCTGCCAGACGAGAAGAAAAATTCTCCCGGCTTATTCATCACCGATGAAACGTTAGATAGCGTTTGCCTGATTTACAAGGCCCCGGATGGCGAGATCATCTACCGTTATCTGGATGCCGATGGCAATACGCGCAGCACCCTGCGTGATTTTTTTGAAGATCTGGCAGGGCAGCTGCAAACCGAAGGAAAGAGAGGTGACGCATAATGGCAACGCAGCTTACCAACTACCAATGCCCTGCCTGTACCGGTCCGCTTCACTTTGACGGTGCCAGCGGAAAGCTGGTGTGTGACTTCTGCGGCAGCAGCTACGATACTGCTGAGATCGAAGCGCTCTATGCTGAAAAAGAAGCCGCTGCCGAAACTGCGGCACAGAATAAACAGGCACCGCCGCCCGACTCCGTCTGGAGCGAAAACGAGGCCGCCGGGCTGCGCAGCTATTCCTGCCCGTCCTGCGGCGCAGAGCTGATCTGTGACGAGACGACCGCCGCGACAAGCTGCCCGTACTGCGGCAATCCAACGGTCATCGCGGGGCAGTTCAGCGGCATGCAGCGGCCTGAGCTTGTCCTGCCGTTTGTGCTGGATAAGAACGCCGCCAAGGCCGCACTGAAAAAATACTATCGCGGGAAGAGATTCCTGCCCAATGCCTTCTCTTCGCAGAATCATATCGAGGAGATCAAGGGCGTGTATGTCCCGTTCTGGCTGTTCGATGCCAACGCCTCCGGTTCGGGCCTATATGAAGCTACGACCAGCTCCAGCCACCGCAACGGCGATTATGTCATCACCACGACCCGCCACTACGATGTCCGCCGCGCGGGTACTACGCAGTTCATGGGTGTGCCGGTGGACGGCTCGACCAAGATGCCCAACGGGCATATGGACGCCATTGAGCCTTATGACTACCGCGCCTTCCAGCCCTTCTCGACCGCGTACCTGCCGGGCTATATGGCAGACAAATACGACGAGGACGCCGACACCTGCCAGGCCCGCGCCCACAGCCGGATGCAGAATTCGGTCAGCAGCGAGCTTTCGGCCAGCATTACCGGCTACAACAGCGTAAGCACCCTGAGCGAGAACATCCATATTGATTACACCGCCAAGCACTACGCGCTGCTGCCGGTCTGGATGCTGCACACCAAGTGGCAGGGCAAGGATTATCTGTTCGCTATGAATGGGCAGACCGGCAAGCTGGTCGGCGATCTGCCGGTTGATAAGCGAAAGGTGGCCGCTTGGTTTGCAGGCATCAGTGTTCCGCTGATGATCCTGCTTGCCATCCTGCTTTGAAAGGGGGAAACAGAGTATGAAAAAGAAACTGTTTTCTCTGCTTACGGCACTGGTGCTGTGCTTGCTCTGCGCCGTACCGGCGTTTGCCGAAATGCCGCTGGTGATGGACACCTACGAGCTGTTCAAACCCGAAGCGACCGCTGAATTGGAACAAAAGGCGCAGGACGCCAGTGCCGGACACGGTGTCAACGTCTACCTGCTGACGGTGTCTGACATCGGCGGGCAGAACGTGCGCGAGTTTGCCAAGGATTGGTACCGCGACTATGACCTTGGCTACGGCGAGGGCAAAAGCGGTATCCTGTTCCTGATTGCGCTGGATTCCCGCGATTATGTCACGATCACCTACGGCGGCGGTGTCACGGCCTTTACCGACTACCGCATCGCGCAGATCGAAGATAAGATCGTGCCGATGCTCTCGGACGGAACGTATTACAAGGCCTCCGAAACCTACATAGAAATGTGCGCTGACACGCTTGATTTCTATGCCGAAAAGGGTGCACCGCTGGACAGCGGCAACGACCCCGCCAAGGGTTGGATCAAGTGGGTGTTTGTGTTTGTCATTCCGCTGGTTGCAGCCGGAATCGTCTGCGGCATCTTCTACGCCCAGATGAAGACCGCCAACGAGCAGACCCATGCCAATGCCTACATGCCCGCCGAAGGCTTGGCGCTGTCCGTGGTGGAGGACACCTACACCCACACCACCGAAACCGAGCGTTACGACCCCGTCAAGGACGACAGCTCGAGCAGCTCGAGCGGCTCGAGTACCGACAGCGACGGCTTCGGCGGTAGCTCCGGCGGAAAATTCTAAGAGTATCCATTTTGACAACAGCGGCGGCTTTCTTTGCGAAAGCCGCCGCTGGCCTTTTATCGGAATTTTCCGTTATGGCTTTGGGAAATGTTCTGCTGTTTAGGGGTGCTGTAAACATTCTCGATTTCTGTATCTACGATTTTTTCCGCAAGCGAGATTGCCGTATCATCAACACGGCTTTCGCGGTATAGCGTCCGTTCTCGTTCGATGGCGATGATTGGCCGCAAGGCAATACGCTGTTGGTGAACAGCATCAACATCTACCGGCTGAATCGTATGCCGCAAAGCACTTGACCTTTTTGCCGGAGAGCAGTATACTTTTTATGTGGTTAGTTGTACTTAACCACAGGGAGGTACTATATCATGCAAGATGCGTTCTGGGGAATCTTGATTCCTTTTCTGGGCACAAGTCTTGGGGCGGGCTGTGTGTTCTTTTTGAAAAAGTCTTTGAGCGATGGCATCCAGCGTGCCCTCACTGGCTTTGCAGCCGGAGTGATGGTGGCGGCATCGGTATGGAGTCTGCTGATCCCGGCCATGGAGCAGGCTGCAGATCTGGGCAGGCTGGCGTTTTTCCCTGCAGCGGTGGGCTTCTGGCTGGGCATCCTGTTTTTGCTGCTGCTGGATCATCTTATTCCGCATCTGCACCAGAATAGTTTGCAGGCCGAAGGGCCAAAAAGCCAACTCCAACGCACCACGATGATGGTTCTGGCAGTGACGCTGCACAACATCCCGGAGGGCATGGCGGTGGGGGTGGTTTATGCTGGCTATCTTGCCGGGACTGCTCAGATCACTGCAGCCGGAGCGTTGGCACTTTCCCTTGGGATCGCCATCCAGAACTTCCCAGAGGGGGCCATCATCTCCATGCCCCTGCGGGCAGAAGGAATGCCAAAACGCCGGGCGTTCTGGGACGGAGTACTATCTGGCATCGTTGAGCCCATTGGGGCAGTGCTGACGATTCTGGCAGCAGGCATCGTGGTGCCTGCTTTGCCCTATCTGCTCAGCTTTGCTGCCGGAGCCATGCTGTATGTGGTGGTGGAGGAACTGATCCCCGAAATGTCGCAGGGACAGCACTCAAACGTTGGCACGATGTTTTTTGCGGTAGGCTTCAGCGTGATGATGGTGCTGGATGTGGCGCTGGGGTGACGATTTTGGGGGGCCGAAAACGAAATCTCTTTCGGAATCTCCGAAAATGGCTAAACTTCTTGACAGAGGTAACAGCAGGGCGTATTATTTTTGCAGAAGGACCGCAGAGTAGCGTTTTTTTACGAGGTTAAAAGTTAGCTTTATCTAACTTGCGGCTCTGCTCTGCACGAAGAAGCACGTCTCTTCCATTTGAGGGCAGAAAAAACAGAAGGAACGCATCACGATGAAAATTTACACATTTGGTGCAGAGGATGCCCCGGTGCTGTTGCTGCTGCCGGGTACCTGCTGCCATTGGAAAAGCAATTTCGGTGCAGTGATTCCGCTTCTGGCAGACAGCTTCCGGGTGCTGTGTGTCAGCTACGATGGCTTTGACGAAACCGAACAGACCGAATTTCCCACCATGCTGGAGGAAACCAAAAAGATCGAAGCCTACCTCAAGAACCACTGCGGTGGTCACATCCGGGCAGCCTACGGCTGCTCTCTGGGCGGCTCCTTCGTGGGGCTGCTGGCAGCACGGCAGAACATCCACATGGACTACGGCATTCTGGGCAGCTCCGACCTGGATCAGACATCGCCGCTGGCGGCAAGCTTGCAGACAAATCTTCTGCTGCCGTTGATCTACCCTGTGGTGAGGAACGGAAAGATTAAGGCAAAATTTCTCCAAAAGCAGCTGGAAAAACATGCCAAAGAGTCGGGGGATTATGTCAAGGCCTTTCTGAAAATGTTCGGCGATGCCCGCCCCTATGTGACCATGCAGAGCTGCAAAAACCAGTTTTATTCCGATCTTATCACCCCGCTGCCGGATAAAATCCATATACCCGGCACCGAGATCCATATCTTCTACGCTTTGAAGATGGGCAAAAAATATCGCGCCCGTTATCAGCAGCATTTTGTACATCCGGTTCTTCATGAGCAAAACTTGCAGCACGAGGAGCTGCTGGCCTGCCACCCGGAACAGTGGGCGCATCTGGTAAAAAGCATTGCATTATGAACGGGAAACAGAAAGAGGGTGAAGTTGTGTCCTTTTTTGAAAACACCCGCAAGCCTGCAGGCCTTGGCGGGAAGATCATGGTTGCCATGATGAACTTTGGACACAGCGCAATGGCAGAATGGGGGCTGCACTTTTTGCAGCCTGCCCCGGATGCCATGGTGCTGGACTGCGGCTGCGGCGGTGGGGCGAACATCAAAAAGCTGCTGAGACTGTGTCCCAACGGCAAGGTGAAGGGCATCGACTACTCGGCTGTCAGCGTAGAAAAAGCGCGAAAGGTCAATGCGGGTGCCATTGCAGCAGGGCAGTGTACTGTGCAGCAGGCAAGTGTAGCAGAGTTGCCGTTTGAAGCGGAGCAGTTTGATGTAGTGACTGCATTTGAAACGGTCTATTTCTGGCCGGAACTTGCGCAGAATTTCAGAGAGGTCTATCGGGTGCTGAAGCCCGGCGGGACTTTTTTCATCTGTAACGAAGCAAACGGCGAAACAGCAAAAGACGACAAATGGACGCAAATCATTAACGGTATGACCATCTATACGGATGCTGATCTGAAAGTGTATCTGGAACAAGCAGGATTTTGTAAGATTCAGAGCCACAAAAACAAAAAGGGATGGCTGTGCGTTACAGCACAGAAATGAGGTGCGATCATGTCGAAAAAAGCAACGGAATTTCAAAGAAAAGCAATGAGCCGGATGTACCGGGGCAAGGAGATTTTCAAACCATTGAACACCGGCTGGATCGATGAAAATGTCGCCTGTGTGCGGGAGTGGGTGGCAAATATCTTCTTTTACCGCGAGGGTGATACCACCATTATGATCGATGCCGGATACAACTATGACCGGCTGGCAGAGAAGATGAATTGGCTGGGGATCGATCCGCATTCCATCCGGCACATCCTCATCACCCATCAGGACACCGACCATGTGGGCGCAGTATGCCGAAACTGCCGTTTATCAGAAAGTGAGAGAACCTGATATGAAATACAAAATCGAGAGAAACACTGTGCAGGAAACGCTGATTCTCCCGTTGTATTCCCGGAAGCTGTGTTCGGAACTGTACCCAAACCTCTATCGGGACGAAACGGCGGTACGCCTGATTGATCAGATCGACTACGACTTTTCAGTGGCAGAGAAAAATTCCCGCAGCCTGATGCAGCGCTTCGGTGCGCTGGAGGTGGCCATGCGGCAGTGCGACCTTGCGTGGGAGGTGCGGGATTATCTGAAAACCCACCCCTGCGCGGCGGTGGTCAATCTGGGCTGCGGGCTGGACAACACCGGCAGAGCCTGCGACAACGGCAGATGCAAAATCTACAATCTGGACTTCCCGGATGTTATTGCCTTGCGGCAGCAGCTGCTGCCCGCCGGGGAGCGGGAGCAAAACATCCCCTGCGACCTGAAAGACCCCGCATGGTTTGACAAGATCGATGCCTCCGGCGGGGCGGTGTTCTTTGCCTCCGGGGTGTTCTATTACTTCCTGACCCAGCAGGTCCGGGAACTGGTGCAGGGGATGGCAGATGCTTCCCCCGGCGGGGTTCTGGTCTTTGATGCGGCCAATCGGACAGCGGTGAAGATGATCGCAAAAACATGGCTCAAGACGGCTAAGATCAAGGATGTGGGGGCGTATTTTGCCGTTTCGGATGCGAAAAGCGAGCTTTCCCCGTGGGACAGCCGTTTGCAGGTGTCCAGCCGGGGCTATATGCTGGGTTACAGCGACCTGAAAGACCTTTCCGTCAACGGCTTTTTCCGATTTCTGGCAAAAGTCGGTGATGGAATGATGAAGATGCAGATTGTGAAGATCCGGTTTTCTGGTCGGGAGCAGGAAAAGAAGGCGCCGGTCGCGATGAAGAATCACAAAGCCAAATAGGGCTGTCTGTGCGTTATGGTGAAAAAAGCGGTGAAATAGTGCAGGAGGAGTGAACATGGAGCGAAAAGAAGCGATTCGCAGCGCCTATCGGCTGACAGGCGGCAACAATTTTTATGATGGCATGATCACCTGCTCTACCTTGAACGGAAAAGCGGTGTGCCGCCTGGTTTGGGATATGAATCAGGCAGAATGCGATGCCTATCTGGAAAATGCGTTGTCCGGTATCCCGGAACATTTCTCCGGCAAACTGCTGGAGATGCCGGTGGGAACCGGAATTTTGACCATGCCGCTTTACAGGACGCTGCCGGAAGCGGATATTACCTGTCTGGATTACTCGGCCGATATGATGGGGCAGGCACAGGAAAAGGCGAATCGACTGCACCTGAAAAATGTAACCTTTCAGCAGGGGGATGTAGGTACGCTTCCCTTTACAGACGGTGAATTCGACATCGTTTTGTCACTGAACGGCTTTCACGCATTCCCGGATAAGGAAGCCGCTTATCGGGAAGTTTTCCGGGTCTTGAGACCCGGCGGGAAATTCTGCGGCTGCTTCTATGTGGCGGACGAGCACAAGCGGACGGATTGGTTTGTCCGGCATATTTATGAAAAGGTGGGATTTTTCACACCGCCCTATGAAACAGTTTCCAGCTTAAAAAAACGGCTGGAGCATATGTACACAGCCGTAACCCTTGAAAATGTGAAGGGCATCGCATGGTTTGTCTGCCGGAAAGAAGCCAAAACGGAAACAGAAAACGAGGAACAGAAGGAGACGAAGGCATGAAAATTCTGGTATATGGTGCAGGCGTTCTGGGGTGCAATCTGGCAAGAAATCTGCTGCGCGCCGGAAAGGATGTCACTCTGCTTGCGCGGGGAAACTGGGCTGCGGAGATCAAGCAGAACGGCCTGCGGATCAAGGACAAATTTTCGCTCCGCACCTCGGTCAGCCGCATTCCGGTGGTGACTGAACTTGCACCGGATGCAATGTACGATGTGATCTTTGTGGTCCTGCGCTATACACAGCTGGATTCCGTTCTGGACACGCTGCGGGCGAACCGGACGAAGAACATCGTTTTTGTGGGGAACAATGTGCAGGCGAGGGCGCTGGCGGCGGCACTGCCGGAAAAGAACGTCCTGTTTGCCTTTGCGCTTTCTGCCGGGCATCGGGAGGCTGACCGGGTGGTCTCCATCGACCTGAAAAAGATCACCATCGGACAGCTGCCGGGTGCAATCTCCAATAAACAGCTGATCGGGCGCATCTTCCACGGCACAAAATATAAGGTTGTTTACGAGCCGAACATGGAGGACTATCTGCTCTGCCATGCCGCGTTTGTGATGCCTGCGGCCTTCGCCTGCTATAAGACAGACGGCGACCTGAAAAAGCTCAGGGGAGATACCGCGTACCTGAACCGTGTGCTGGATGCCAACATCGAGGGATACCGCGCCATCCGAGATGCCGGGCACACCATTCTGCCCAAGGAGGATGCAGACTTTGAAGGGGAGAAATACCGCAAGACCTGCCTGCGCTTTTTCAAGCTGATGTGTGCCACCTCGCTGGGCAAGCTCTGCGCCTCCGACCACGCAATGAACGCCATCGATGAAATGAGTGCGCTGAACCGGGATCTCAAGAAATTTTTCGATGCGAACGGCGTAGCCTACCCGGTGTGGCAGGCACTGGAAGCGGAAGCCGGGAGGTATCTGCAATGAAATACGCTGGAATGCCCTTTGGAATGTGGGTGCTGTTTGCCGGTTCCTTTCAAAAGCAGCTGACCGCTGTGCTGGGCTATGATGCAGCCACCGCAAGAGCCATCACGAAAAAGGCAAAGCCGCAATACCGGCAGATCATCCGCAGGCTGCCGGAGTTCGAAAAAGCTGACCGCTTCAAAATGAATCTGGTCAACTGCGCGATGATCGGGGCATTCATTCTCTCCATGCCGCAGCGCCCGGAGGTGGACAGGCTGACGGATTACTACGCAAAATCCATGATGACAGCGCCCATGCAGTGGTTCTGCCGCAAGAGCGGAAAAAGCAAGTTCACCCCAAAGGATATTGCCGCTATGAAAGCCACTGCCGCCCTGAAAGCCGCCGACCGCAACCCCTACTCGTGGAACATGGAGTTTTACGAGTACCCGGATGGCAGCGGCTACGAGGGACGCTTTACCAGGTGCGGTATCTGTGTGCTGATGAAGGAGCTGGGACTGTACGACCTGACCCCTGCTTTGTGCCATCTGGACTACACCATGAGCGAGGCGGGCGGCGTGACGGATTTTGTGCGGCAGTACACCCTTGCCTCCGGCGGACCCTGCTGTGACTGCGGGTACAAAAAGAAAGGGTAACGGACGATGAAGAGGAAAGAAACGTATCTTTCCCGTGATTTCCGTGATACTGCGGCACAGCGCTTTCCTGCGCAGGCGAAGCAGCTGAACGCCGCTTTCGATATGCGCCTGAATGCACTGCTGGCTGAAAATGCGGACGCAAGCAAGGAAAAGCAGTACCACCTCAAACGGCAGATTTTACCGGACATTGCGGCCTACGAGACACTGCAAAGGGTCATGCCGAAAGAGGAGGCACTGCAAACCGTGCATGGCTATGTGGAGCGGCTGGCGAGAACGAGCCACAAACAGCTTGCTGCGCTGCTGCACATTCTACACACGCAAAATCCTGCTTGTGTTTGCGAAATATCCGTCATCTTCCTTGTTTTCAGATACACCTTAGGGCTTCCGCAAGCCCCCGGCTTAGCCGGGGGCCTGACTATGTATAAGCAGGCTGAAGCGGAACAAAACAATGCCAAACCCCGTGATTGCGGATAGAGAAAAAATTCAGTGCAGATTTTGGGGTAGAGGGTAAAAGCGGCAATATTGAGCAGATACTGATACCGCCCATAAAAAACATAAGGCAACACCGCACAATTCCCGCCTTGCGGCTTAAGCACCGCTCCGGCAGCT
>ENA-UOJV01002025-UOJV01002025.1-human-gut-metagenome-genome-assembly--contig:-C82-NODE-2025-length-18724-cov-29.451176_pt1 | contig 18724 bp, 13 predicted proteins | sample MGYA00242356_ERZ723903 | MGnify/ENA metagenome assembly ERZ723903
GTTCCGCTACTATTGTCTCATGTGTGTCTATGCGCGGTTAGGTTTGACGGTTACGGTTAAAGGAAGAAATCGATATGTTGGTGATGGAAAAACTCAGCAACTGCGCCGTATGTAATAATACATCTTCAACACAAAAAGCTACATTTTGACCGGGAATTGCAGTCAAAATGTAGCTTTTAAGTTGTGTTTATACTCTCGCTCAATACAAGATACCTGCTTATAACGGTAGGTTCAGCTACATACCGTTATAAATCAATCGTATTTTGCAATATCGAACAATGTTAACTGATATCCGTCTGTAGCCGCCAAGGTCGATGCAAGAACCGTATTCTCGGTATTTTTATCAGAAATAGATGTGCTAAACCGCCCACGCTTCTGAACCCTGGAATGTTCCTCAATTGCCTCTGCGCTCCATTCTGAAGAAATACTCAAGAGCACCTCTCTAAGGCGTTCGTTGATGGAGGTTTTTCGTTCCCGGCTGCGCCGAACAATGCCAAAGCAGCCAGTCGGAGAAATGTAGATGTCCTCAGGCGCTTCAGGAGAAACAATATCCTCCATACTTCCGAAGGCACTCTTTTCTGGGATGGCGGTACAGTTTATTGAATTACCGTTGCCGAGAGGAGCGATATCTTTACCAAAGTTGAAATAACAGCCTTCTTCCGAATTCCACTGCACATAACAGTCAGTAAAGCAATCGTGCGGCACCACGCTGGTGATGTCGTTAGAGTGTTCCATCAGTTTTTTGCCAATCCAACGTACTACAGGCACTGCCCAAGAATTGCCTGTGGCTTGGTATCGGTTGGTTTTCTTTGCGCAGGGTAAATCGGTATACCGATCCGGGAAACCCATAAGACGCTCACACTCAAGGGGAGATAGTCGACGGATACGGTCGTCCTGCACTACAAACAACGAACCATTGTTCGCCGCAGCATTACCATTCCACTTTGTACCATATGCTGAATACAGGCAATCCGTGTACTCTCTGAATACCTCAAATTTGTGCCCGTCTTTACTGAATACGAGTTCTGCATATGGGTATTCCGCTAATTTGCCTTGATGCTTTTCAAATAGGACATTTTCAGGATGAAAGTCGGTATCACCGGCAAGAACATACAGTCGTCTGCGCTGTTGAGGAAGCCCAAAATACTTTGCATCCAAAACACGCCACGCAACATTACGCTTGGGCCCTTTTACCATTCCAGCATTCGGCCATTTGGGACAATTAATCACATCGCTCAAACCTGCCAGTGACGAAACAAGACATCCGAACGCATTTGTCTTATCTGTCAATACGCCCTCGACATTTTCCCAAAAGACAACGCTACGTCTCTTCCCTGTTGAAACCCGGACTTGGTCACTTGCATCAACAATGTCAACAAATCGTAGAGTAAGATTTCCGCGATCATCGTTAAGACCATTTTTCCATCCTGCAAGCGAAAAAGCCTGGCAAGGTGTACCGCCGCAAATCATATCTGGGGCATCAACCTTACCCGCTATGATTGCATCCGGGATGTAATTCATATCACCCAAGTTTGGAATGCTTGGGTATTTTTCTTTTAGCACTGCCGCCGGAAAAGAGGCAATTTCCGAGAACCATTTGAACTGAAATCCCAATGGTTCCCAGGCAACAGATGCTGCCTCAATTCCTGAGCAGACGCTACCAACGGTTATAATTTCCATAGCTATCGCTCCAAGAGTTTTTCTATTATGTTCGCTTCGTTTTTAGTGAATTGCAACTGGTATTTTCTGTATTATTAAAAAACTACTATATGAACAAAGAACACCGCTATTCCTCATCATCAATATATCTGTTTAGGGCTTCTCTCCAGGCTACGAAATCATACCAGCCACATCCAAAGCAGCCCTGTTCTGCCTCTGGCCCAAAATTAGGACAATCAGCGGGCCAATCTTCGTTACCAGCACAATAGAACTTAATTCCAAGAGGATAACCACGTTTGCCTGTTGCAATGCAGTGTTCACACGCTCTGGATTTAAGTAGGTTGTGATTACCGGCATCATCCTTTTTCAGAAGTTGAAATTTCCTTTTGATTTCGTCAATCGTCATGTTATTGGGATTTCGGGTCTCAGCTGCCCCAGCGTTCCATTGGGAATCTGTGGTCGACAACCAATTCATGTGCCGATCTCTGCCTCTGTTCGATGACATCGTTGTAGTCGTAATAATCAAAAATGCGTTTTTGCAATCTTGCAGAGACTCCGGCAGCAGCATTGGCTTCTTTGAATTCCCCAGTCCTTTGATCCCACTTCGTACGCTTATCGCAAACAGGACAATATCTGGATTCGCTTACGATAACAATGCCGGGTCTGGACTTGTTTCCACGCTGAAGACCCTGCACACCACCACCGCCTGCTAACTGCTCAGAACCTATCTGTTGCTGGGCGCATTTACAGCAATGAGGATGTTGATCACTTAAAATCTGAAAATACCGGCTTTGTAAGGAATCTGTCCCTAATGCACCAATAAAATCATCAATCGTCATCTTCGTCTATCTCCAATTTTGACAAAACTTGTTTGCGCCATTCTGCGATGTCATACCAACCGCAGCCTACACAACCATACTCAGCTTGTTTACCCTTGACAGGAATATGAGGGTCCCAATCCTCGGTGCCAGCATAATAGTATTTAATACCGAAGGGATATCCGCGCTTCCCTGTTTGGAAACAAGTCCGGCACACTTCTCGCTTTTGCTGATTACGCTGATTCGTAAGCAACTGAAATTTTTGACGAATTTCCTCATCAGCCATAGCATTAGGGTTTTCACCCTTTGTTTCATCATCCCAGCGGATTTCAGAAAACTTGTGGTCTGGCAGGCAATGAGGAGAAAAAGTATCCTCATACACATCTATGCTACCCAATACTTTGATAATCCTCTTGCGAAGTGCCGGCGTCCAAGTTTCGTAGCCATTTCCTTCGTTGCCACCACGCATAATCGGCAAAAGCATTCTTTGGCTTGTGTTTCTGCCACAATTCGGACAATACCGCGCCAGATCCGTTGCAATGGTATACCCAAACTCTTTCAGATCCTGAATTCTTCGCTGCGGGTTAGGGTTTCGGGGCATTTCACAGGCACCGCACTTCCATCCACCCTCTGCCAGAGTGTCAAAGAATTCTTTTGTGGTTGTTGCATTGGGTTTTGTTTCCCAGAATTCCGCCTGTTTTTCTTTCCAAATTGCGAGTTTGTCTGTTTTCATCTGAACATAAATCATGTTCAAATACGGATAGAGTTTTTCTTTGTCATCAAAATCAATAGATGTTCCCGTACGCCTGTATTCGATTGGAACATATCCTTCCCAGACATAATCTGCATACGTAAATCTAACGGAAACATAAACCTCAGAAGCTTTTGAATTGACGATAGGGTAATCCAGCAAAATAGTAATATTACGATTCAAGGGAATAGCCATTTGATGCACCTCCGAAAAGAGAGACGCAGCCCGCCGCATATTACGGTAGGTCTGATCTCTTAATTCTATAGATTTTAATTCTCAATCAATCGATTGACTATTTCGATTGTGTTTACAGTCTCAAAGTCATACTGAAAAATGGATGCAATAATAATCTGGTTACCAGAAAAGTCTCTTTTCAGTATATTTACCATCAGCTGGATATTAGCCTGATCCACTTCCTTGCCACTGGGAGAATCCAGAATAATTGGCAGCTTAATACCTAAATGCTTTTCAATTTCGGTAATGTACGCCAACCGGAAAGCGAATACTGTTTTGTGCAGCACTGCACCGGACAATTCCTTCAAATTGGAGGTAAACAGATACGATGACGCAATAGATTCGCTGTTTCCTACGCCAAGTTCGGCGGCGTATTTCACCATATTTTCATAGAGGGACATTACCACACCAGTGTCTGATTTGGTTTTTCTGGATATTTCCTTACGAACCACTTTCAGCATCTTCTCCAGGCGTTTTATTTCTTTGTCGATAGCACTGGCATCGATGGGGACAGATGCAATTCTCCTATCAAAAATATCAATCATGCTCTCAGACTGAAAAAATGCTAACTGCTCTGCTTCGTTTTCCTGCTCTTTTTGAGTATTTGCTAACTGGTGCATTACAGAGCGCAGATCGGCCGAAACAATTTTCCGTTTGGCAATCAGAAAATCTATAGTGTCAGTCAGTCCAACGATGCTATCGGCGGTAATAGGGAATATAGTTCCGTCCGGTAGCCGAACAGTTAGTTTCATTTCAGCAACATACTGACGTACACGCTTGTTACCCGAAAGGCTTTTGTCGATTCGCCGCAGTTCGCTTTGAAGAGCTTTTTGCTGCATCAGCAGCTGTGCTATAGTAGCATTGGATTCTACAGAATAGGAATCCGAAACAAGAGTGCCACTTTCCGCTACAATTTCCTCGCGGTATTTGGCTACGCTGGCCATCTGACGGTATTTGGAGAGTTCTTTAGAAAGCTGAGTTTCTTTACGAATCAAATCGCTGCAATCACAGCCGGAGAGACCACGAATCAGTTCTTCAATATTAAACCGGATACTTCCGATGGCAGTGCCACGGTTAAGAAGTGTCCAACCTTTTTCCTGGTCGGCATAAATTGCACCAAGGATATTATTCAGCACATCGGTGTTGTCCGTTCCAAATATTACTTTATGCAAATCATGTAACTGATCGGGCAGTATATACGTTTTCTTTTCGTCAGCGACAGTTGCTTCGATAAAATAATTGGAGTAGCGAGACAAGACCATTTTGCCAACATTGTCCACATGGATTGTCGTAACAACCTCACAGCGGTCAAATCTGATTTTTCTGGTGTTGGGTATGTTGTACCCCAGAGAGTATAGTATGAAGCGCAACAAGGTCGTTTTTCCCTTACTATTCTCTTTGCTGAAAATGAGATTTACACTACCAGTAAAATCGAAAGTGCGCTCTGCAAAGCCCTCTTTTATTCGGATAGATTGAATAATCACAGATCCACCCCCTGTCGAACCTTATCAATGGTAATTCTGCGGCGGATTACATTGTATAAAACGATTTTCGTAATTGCCTCCAGTGTCTCATCATCAATACCATCCGAAGAAAATTCTGATTTGTAATCCTTCCAAGAATGGTCAATAAAGTCCTGGCATTTTTCCATCTGCTTTTTAGCACTTGGAAACTGCGTATAGTCATAAAGGATTTTTGTGAAAAACTCGATACGTTCACAACAGGAATCGATAGTGCTGCTATACAGCCGGACAACCTCGTCATAAACTCCTACATCAAATTGGTTTAAGAAGTCATCGTCACATCGGTTGATATCTGTTTCGTATACCAAGATAGGCCATATAATATCCTTTTTATCCAGCTGGATGGACGCATCTCTTTTTGAACCATTGATAAAAATGTCATCATACCAAACCTGGAGTAACCATTTGCCGAGTCCATATGATACATTCACATTAAGACTGCCGATAAAATCATTTACAACCTGCGTGACGGCTTTGTACCGTTCTGTATCATCATCGGTTTCGAACGGGAATACTTGTACCGTGAACTTCTGCACATCAAGGGGATTCTCAATATCGCCAAGATAATTATTTACTATTTTCTGTGCAGTTGGTGGCAGATTTGAAAAAGATCTACGAGTAGGTAAACCACCAAAAGCACCTCTTGAATCCGCATCATTGAAGGGATTAGGAGAGTTGGTGATAAAAATCAACTGCTGTGCCTCTGTCTTTTGTGCGCCTTCCGAGAGAGAAGTCAGTGCCTTTTTAAGATTTTCGCGCACATGAGAGAAATCAGAACTGCTTTTCTCAACAGCTTTTGCCTGGGCAAGAATCTTGCGACCACTCTCTAAAGTCAGTTCAATATCTTCTTCGTTGCCCTCAAGGCGAACAGACCGCAAATCCTTGATATTTTCCAGCATGAGAATAATAGCAGCATTTCGCTGAAAGTCAAAACCGAACAATACCGCATTGGCGCGCCTGCTTTTCATTATCCCCATATCCCCTTCAAAAGTTATTATATAGTGTCCACTGGATTCTCTGTAAACTCCAGTATATCGTCCACACCGCAATTCAATGTCTGGCAGATACTTTCTATTGTTTCTAAGGATACATAGCCGTTTCGCTTCATCCGGGGAATGATGTTGGATGAAAATCCGGCTTGCTGCTGAAGCTTCGTTGTGGTCATGTCCCTCTCAATCAGCAGATGAAACAGTCTTTTGTAACTAACAGCCAACACATATTTCCGTGTGTGTTTTCAATCACATTATAAAGTATTGTATCACGAAATTGAGACCCATTCAATATCTACCAGTTTTCTCACAGAAGAGGGCTGTGAGAAAACTGGCTTTTTCTTGTTTTTGCATTTATTCTCCGCGTGACTGCCTGGGCAGAGGGCATTGTTGTCCATATGGTAATCCACTACACCACCGAACGTCCTCTCAAAATCTAAAAAATTTCTCGCAAAGACCGTCATGTTTTGCCGTTCTCGCGGCCTGCCTATGAAGAGCATACTAAATCTGCTTTTCAGAAAGGACGGTAGACAGATAATTCTAACGATATGGGGCTCTTCCTAACGCAGAATAAGCAGATTTTAAGAGACAAAAGTACAACGATAGCAACATCCTTAGCGTTTTGAGGTTCAATTTCCAAATGGGCTCATTCGCAAATGGAGAACTCTTGATATGACGGCGGTTTTCTGCATAAAAATAACAAACCGACAGTCGATACAATTATCGACTGTCGGTTTTGTTTTGGTACGGGTAGTGGGACTCGAACCCACACGCCAATTGGCAGAGGAACCTAAATCCTCCGAGTCTACCAATTCCACCATACCCGCATATATGAGCGGCAGGGAAATCTGCCGCTATTTTGTTTTCCTCTGTTTTTACACGGCGAGGGAACCGAGGCAGAGCGTAACGCTTGATCCGCATCTACAAAACAGGATGGACCTGCTTTTACCAAAGAATGAGCACGGCGAATGATGGGGCGAAAATCCTACACTGAGGTGACAGCACCTAAATCTCGCATGTCTACCAATTCCATCATGCCCGCATATGAGCTGCATTCTTAATATCAGCTGTTTATTATATCATAATCACGCAATTATGCACCAAGAAAAACCTACACTGAGGTGACATCACCTAAATCCTGCACGTCTGCCAATTCCGCCATACCCGCATATATAAGCGGCAGGAAAAACTGCCGCTATTTTTTATTGTTTGGTACCGCAAAGGGTCAAGATGAAGCACAAATATGTTATTTGTGTCTATGCTCGATTTTATCGGTTATGCTCCCATCTTTGTTGATTTTTCTGGTCGCTTTAATAATAGAGCCATCAGGCTGATTGAATATCTTAGTAACACGGGCAGTCCACTTGCCAGCAAAAGTTTCGGTCTTATCAGGTGTTATTCTGGGGAATGCGGGTAAGTTGCTATTTTGTTTTCTCAGCTTTCCCATCGGCATATCCTCCTGCAAATTCATCCATTTGCAAAAACTTACACTGAGGTGACATCACCTAAATCCTGCGCGTCTGCCAATTCCGCCATACCCGTATATATTTTTATTCTACCACAGCTTTGCGAAAGCGGCAAGAATAAAATTCGTTGCAAAGCGCGGCGCGGCGCTTTATAATGGCGGAGGAGAGAAAGGGGGGGCATCATGCAGAACGTTTATCCGGACTATTACCCGCAGTTCCGCTGCATCGCCGACCGCTGCCGCCACAACTGCTGCATCGGCTGGGAGATCGACGTGGATGAGGACGCGCTTGCCGCCTACCGTAAGGTCGGCGGCGAGATGGGAGCACGCCTTGCCGGGAGCATTGCTTCGGACGGCGACGCTCCGCACTTTATCCTTGGCGAGCACGAGCGCTGCCCGTTCATGAATGAGAGAAATCTCTGCGACCTCATCCTGTACGGCGGAGAGGGGATGCTGTGCCAGATCTGCACCGATCATCCACGCTACCGCAGCTTCTTCTCGGAGCGCACGGAGATCGGCGTGGGCCTCTGCTGCGAGGAGGCCGCGCGGCTCATTTTGACAAAAAACGATAAGACGCGGCTCCTTGTGACCGGCGAGGGGACGCTCGACGAGGAGGAGGCGGCGCTGCTCACGCTGCGCGACCGGCTTCTTGCCGCCGCGCAGGATCGCGAAAAAACGATACCGCAGCGCATGGAGGATTTGCTGACACTCTGCGGCGCGGCGGTCCCCGATATCACGCTTGCGCAGTGGGCGGACTTTTACCTCTCGCTCGAGCGCATGGACGAGGCGTGGACCGATATTTTGAAGGGCCTGCGCGAAGACGCGGCGGCGCTGCCGCTTTCCGATTTTGCCGCGCGGATGCGGGGACGCGAAACGGAGTATGAGCAGCTGCTTGTTTACTTCCTCTGCCGCCATGTGCCGACGGCGCTCGACGATGGAGACGTCGGCAGCAAGGCGGCATTTGCCGTGGTGTCGGTGCGGCTGCTCTTCGCGCTCGGTGCGCTGCACTTTTTGCGGAACGGCGCATTCACCGCGGAGGATCAGATTGAGCTCTGCCGCCTCTACAGCGCGGAGGTCGAATACTCCGACGACAACCTGAACGCACTCTTTGACGCGCTGATGTGAGAATATCCCGCGCTTTGCCGAAATTGGCAGAACGCGGGATATTTGCGTAAAAGCGGTCGAACTCTGGTTGATTTTTATGTAAACCTATGGTATACTGCGGACAAAACTCAAATGCGGCGGAGCGCTTGTGTTCCCGCGCGGAAAAGGAGAGTAGACTATGAGAAACATCACACGGAAGAAAACGCCGATTGCGCTGCTGCTTGCGCTGTGCCTTGCGATGCAGCTGTGTATCCCGGCGCTGGCGAGCGGTACGGCGATGAGCGCGGGCAGCGCGGCTCTCCGCCAGCTCGAGGAGGAAGAGGGCTTCCGCGCGGAAAAGTACAGCGCGAACGGCAAGTGGTACATCGGCTACGGCACGGAGTGCGGCGCCGACGATTACCCCGACGGCATCACCCAGCAGGAGGCGGAGGCGCTTCTGCGCAGCAAGATCGCGGCCTACGAGACCAAGCTCAACGACTTCTTCGGACGCTATGGCATCACGCCCACGCAGGGACAGTTCGACGCGCTGATCTGCTTCAGCTACAACTACGGCACGGGCTGGATGAGCGGCACGAGCAAGCTCGTGAAGATCGCCAGCGGCGAGGTGCAGGCCTCGCGCCTTGAGGTCGCGCAGGCGTTCGGCGAGTGGTGTCACTCGGGCGGTCAGGCACAGGAGGGACTTGCCGACCGGCGGCTGCAGGAGGCGGCGCTCTACCTTGACGACAGCACCGCCGCGGCGGAAACCGAGTTCGCCTATCTCATCATCAACAAGGAGGACGGCGTCTCGTATGAGACGGATTTCCGCGTCTACCAGCGCGGCACGGCTTACGGCAGCTTTCCCACGATGGAAAAGCTCGGCAGCACGTTCGCGGGCCTGAAAACGGCGAACGGCACGGTGCTGACGGAAAACAGCATCGTCTCCGGCAACGCGGTCACGACCGCCGTTTGGACGACGAACAGCTACACGGGCACGACCTATTCCGACGTGAAGAAGGGAGACTGGTTTTATGACTATGTCATGGAGCTGAGCGCCCAGGGCATCGTCGGCGGCAACGGCGACGGCACCTTTGCCCCCAACCGCGCCACGAGCACGGGCGAGATGCTCAAGCTCGTGCTGCTTGCAACAGGTCACAAGCAGCAGTCTCCCACCGGAACGCACTGGGCCAGCGGCTACGGCACCTACGCCCTCTCCATGAGCTATCTTTCGCGCGACAAGGCTGATGCGCTCGATTCTCCCATCAGCCGCCTCGAGGTTGCGCGCCTTGCGGCGAAGGCCATGGGCTACGGCGCGTCGGGCAGCGCTTCTCCCTTTGCCGACGTGAACGATGGCTACGCGACCGCCCTCTGCGAGGCGGGCATCTTCATCGGCACAAAGGTCGGCGATCAGACCTATTTCTATCCGAACAGCAGCATTACGCGCGCGGAGGTGGCGACGATCGTGTGGCGCATCTATCAGGCGAACGCCACCAACACCAAGCAGAAGATCCACTACGGGAACTACACGCTCGACGTGCTGGAGGGCGTGCCGACAAACAATTACGATAAGTCCGCCTTCTACAAGGACGGCAGCATCATGCGCTACAATGACCCCAATGTGCGCACGCGCCTCGGCATTGACGTTTCGCAGTATCAGGGCGACATCGACTGGACGGCGGTCGCGGGCAGCGGTGTGGAATTTGTCATCGCACGCGTGGGCGGTCGCGGCTACACCATAGGCTCCATCTACGCCGATAAGAAGTTTGACGACTACGCCGACGGCGCGGCAGCCGCGGGCCTTCAGGTGGGCGCGTACTTCTACTCGCAGGCCATCAGCGTTCAGGAGGCGGAGGAGGAAGCCTACTTCGTGCTCGACAAGCTGCGTGGCCACACCATCACCGGCCCCGTTGTCTTCGACTGGGAGGTCGTCGGCAAATCGAGCGCCCGCACCTACGGCATCGAGACAAGCGTGCTCTGCGCTGCGGCGCGCGCCTTCTGCAAGATCATCAAGGATGCAGGTTATGATCCGATGATCTACACCGACAGCTATGCCGGCTATGTCAAGTACGACCTCAGCCAAATTGTCGACTACCCGCTGTGGTTCGCGTACTACAGCTCGAATGCGCCGACGTTCTACTATGACTTTGCCATGTGGCAGTATACGGACAAGGGCAGTGTCCCCGGCATCAAGGGCAGCGTCGACATGGATCTCTGGTTCATCAAGTGAACATACAAAAAGGCGATGACCGTGCGGCCATCGCCTTTCTTTTTTCGTGTTGCAGTAATTACAGTTTGATGAGCTCATATTCTCTCGTGCCGAAGCCGAGATCGGCGGCGGCCTCTACCGTATGCACACCGCTGCGGCTCTCGATGCGCTCGACAAGATGGTCGCGGCCCGGGTCGTCGGAGGCGTAGACAAGGTCAAGGCAGGCCTGGTCGATGGCAATGGGGTCAAGAGAGGCGAGGATGCCGATATCCTTCATGCACGGGTCCTCCGCCACGGCGCAGCAGTCGCAGTCGACCGACATATTCTTCATCACGTTGATGTAGGCGAGCTTGCCGTCGAAATACTTCACGACGGAGGATGCCGCGTCCGCCATGGATTCAAGAAACGCGATCTGGTCGGTGGACCACATCTCCTCGGGCTTGCCCGCACCGTGGATGTAGGCCTTGCCCGCGCTCGAGCCGCAGCCGATGGAAAGCTGCTTCAGCGCGCCGCCGAAGCCGCCCATCGGGTGGCCCTTGAAGTGCGAGAGCACGAGCATGGAGTCGTAATTGGCCATGTCCTTGCCGACAAAATTCTTTTGGATGCGCTTGCCGTTCGGAATGGCAAGCTCGATGTCCGGACCCTCGGCGTCGAGAATGTCCACATCGAAGAGCTTGCTCCAGCCGTGCTTGATCATCGTGCGGCGGTGGGCCTCGGTCGTGTTGCGCTCGCCGGGATAGGCCGTGTTGCACTCGACGACGGTGCCGTGCACCGCTTCGATCATCGGCTGCCAGAATTCAGGGGTCAAAAAGTTCTGATTGCCCGGCTCGCCGGAGTGGACCTTGACGGCGACCCTGCCGGGAAGCTCCCTGCCCAGCGCCCTGTAGAGCTCTACGACCTTCTCGGGCGTGATATCTTTGGAAAAATAAACCTTTGCCTTCATCTTGCGTTCCTCCTCTGTCATGCCGGCGCGCCTGCGCGCGACGCAATGAATGGCGCGCGGCCAAAGCTTAACAGCTACAGCATAAGCCGAATGTGCCGCCGATGCAAATGAAAAATTCGATAAAAGCTTTTTTTGCGCGAAATTTGCGAAAAATCACTTGAAAACTGCCGGGTGCGTGCTATGATGATGGGCGAAAAAAAGGGGCGTGCGGTGCACGCCCGCAGAAAGAGTGAGCTTACTTTGCTGGATTTTTTGGAACAGGAGGGGCTTAGTCCCGCGCTTCTGGACGGCATCCGGGAATTTCGCGTGCAATACCCTGTGCCCGCGGAGCTTGCGGACCGCGTGCCGCAGCCGCGGTATCGCTATTACGGAAAGGACGTGTGGGAGGCGGCGGTCGCCGCCGTTTTGTGCGGGGAGAATCTGCTGCTCGCCGGCAGCAAGGCCACGGGCAAAAACGTGCTGGCGGAAAACCTTGCGCAGGTCTTCGGCCGTCCCGCGTGGGATGTTTCCTTCCATGTGAATATGGACGCCGCGAGCCTCATTGGTATGGATACCTTCGAGGGCGGCGAGGTGCGCTTCCGGCCGGGGCCGGTGTACCTCTGCGCAAAGCACGGCGGCTTCGGCGTGCTCGACGAGATCAATATGGCGAAAAACGAGGCGCTGGCCGTACTGCACGCAACGCTCGACTTCCGCCGTGCCATCGACGTGCCGGGCTATGAGCGCGTGGAGGTCGACCCTGCCGCGCGCTTCATCGGTACGATGAACTACGGCTATGCCGGTACACGCGAGCTGAATGAAGCGCTTACCTCGCGCTTTGTCGTTATCCGGATGCCGTCCATCGACGAGGACGGTCTTGCGCGACTGCTCGGCGACGAGTTCCCGACGCTGGAGAAGAAATACCGCGGCCAGTTTGTGCAGCTCTTCCTCGATTTGCAGAAAAAGTGCGAGAATGCCGAGATATCGGAAAAGGCGCTCGACCTGCGCGGCCTTCTGGACGCGCTGCGCCTCATCCGCCGCGGGGTCAAGGCGGGGATCGCGCTCGATATGGGCATTACGAACAAGGCCTTCGACGCTTACGAGCAGGGGCTGATCCGCGACGTCATCGCCGCGCGCATCCCCGCAAAGCTCGAGCGCAGCCGCCTCTTCACCGACTGAGATGGAGACGGCAGGCTACTCTGCCCGGCAGCGCCGGGCGATCAACCTCGTCTGGACCGCGTGCGGGGATTATGCGTTCGAGCCGCAGTTTTTGGCGCTCAAGTCGGACGGCGAGCCGGACTTTTACATGAACTGCGTCATCGGCCTTGTGCACAAGTGGTTCGGCGACGGGGCGCAAAAGCGTCTCTTCGCCCACTGGACGGGCGATGTGCGGCAAAGCACCTTTGACGACCTTGCGTGGCTGGCGCTCGAAAACGCGGTGTATGAAAAGGAGCTTCCCGTGCGGCCGGTGCTCGCGGAGCTGCGGCGCGCGCACGCGGCGGAATTTTTTGCGTCGGAATATCTGCTCTCACGGCAGGAGTGGATGGAGAAAAATCAGCTGGTCTACGCGCTCCAGTCCGAGCGGTGGAAAACCGTGCTGGGCCAGAAGCCGCCGATCCTTGCGCCGTGGGAAAAGGGCCTTGCCGAGGACCTTGCCTGCTCCGGCAATTTGAGCGGCGAGGAGCTGGAGCGTACCGTGCTGGCGGCGTTTCGGCGGTATCTGCAATTCGACGGCACGGTGCATAAAAAGGAGCCGTTCCACCTGCACTTCAGCGATAGGTGGGCGCCGCTTTTGACCAAGCTCCTGCCGACGGAGATCGTCCGCACGGACGATCTGACCATCGGCCGCTCCGCCGTGGCGGGGCAGAACGGCATGGTGCGCGCGTCGAATGCGCTGCGATCGCATCTGCGCTCCAATGAGCACGAGACGCAGGACCGCGACTACATCGAGCGCTGCTTCGGCCGCAGCATCTATTCTCCCCAGCGCCTTGCGCGCATCGAGCAGGAGCTCTGCACCGGCAACCACCTCGGCTGCCACCTCTGGTTTACAAAGGGAGGCAGCGCGCCCAACAAGAGCATCAGCGCCGACACGCAGCGGCTCTATGAGCAGGCCGAGGAACAGGCAAAGCGCAACCGCGCAGCCTTCTCGCACGACAACGCGCTCTATCAGAACGCGCTGCTGCGCCTGACCGAGCAGATACGCAACTGTATGCTCGTCCATCAGCAGCCGGAGCAGGTCACAGCCCGTCAGGGCCGGCTGGACGGCACAAGGGTCTGGCGCGAGCCGGTGCTGCGCGATGACCGCGTGTTTCTGCGCAATGACGAGGAGCCGCGCCCCGGCTTCACGGTCGATCTGATGCTCGACGGCTCAGCCTCGCGCCTGCACTGTCAGGAGACCATCGCCATTCAGGGCTATATTCTGGCCAAAAGCCTCGCCTCCTGCGGCATCCCTGTGCGCGTGACGAGCTTTTGCAGCCTGCGCGGGTACACGGTGCTGCGTGTTTTGAAGGATTTCGGCGACAAGAACGGTGAGCGCAGGGTCTTTGACTACTTTGCCGCCGGGTGGAACCGCGACGGCCTTGCGCTGCGCGCCGCGGGAGAGCTGATGAAGTCCGCACCCGCGGACAAGCACCTGCTCATCCTGCTGACCGATGCAAGCCCAGACGACAGCCACAAGATCCTTCCGGGCGGCAAGGTCCCGCTCAGCCGTGAGTACGACGGTCAGGCCGGTATCGAGGATACCGCGGAAGAGGTGCGCGCCCTGCGCGCGCAGGGCATCCGCGTCGCCGCCGTCTTCATGGGTGAAAACGCGAGCGTTCCCGCCGCGAATACCATTTATGGCCGGGACCTTGCACGCATCCGCCGTATGGACCAGCTCGCCGCTGCCGCGGGCCGGCTCATTCAGACAGAGATACAGGAGCTGAGCGGCTGATCAAAGCAAAAAGCACAGGCGTGAGCCTGTGCTTTTTGCTTGTCCGCTTCAAAGGCACCGGCCGCCATGCTGCCGCAAAGAAAAAGCATCCGCGCACGGGTCGTGCGCGGATGCTTTGGGGATATGCTTTGAGCGGGACTCAGCCGACGAGGGCAGCGGTGTCCATGGCGATCATGAGTTCCTCGTTCGTGGGGATGAGGAGAACGGTGACCTTGGAGTCGGGCGCGGAGATGACGCGCTCCTCGCCGCGGACCTTGTTGGCGTCCTCGTCCATCTTGACGCCCATGAACTCAAGACCGGAGGCGATGGCCATGCGCTGGGAGGCGCTGTTCTCGCCCACGCCTGCGGTGAAGATGATGGCGTCCACGCCGCCCATCGCGGCGGCATACGCGCCGATGAGCTTCTTCACGCCGTAGTTGAACATATCAACGGCGAGACCGGCGCGCTCGTTGCCCTTTTCAAAGGCCTCTTCCAGATCGCGGAAGTCGGAGCTGACGCCGCTGACGCCCTGCACGCCGGACTTCTTGTTGAGGACGGTGAGCATCTCCGTGATATCCATGCCGTACTTGTTCATCAGGTATTCGAGGATACCGGCGTCGATATCGCCGGAGCGGGTACCCATGGGAAGGCCGGCCAGCGGGGTGAAGCCCATGGAGGTATCGACGCTCTTGCCGCCGTCGATGGCGGTGACGGAGGAGCCGTTACCGAGGTGGCAGGAGATCAGCTTGAGCTGCTCGGCAGGCTTGCCGAGCATATCGGCCGCACGCTGGGAAACATACTTGTGAGAGGTGCCGTGGAAACCGTAGCGGCGGACCTTGTCCTTTTCATAGTACTCATAGGGGATGGCATAGGTATAGGCCACGGGGGGCATGGTCTGATGGAAGGCGGTGTCGAAGACGGCGACCATGGGCACGCCGGGCATGAGCTCCTGGCAGGCCTTGATGCCGATGATGTTGGCGGGGTTGTGCAGCGGGGCGAGGGGATTGCACTCCTCGATGGCCTGCATGACCTCGTCGGTGATGACGACGGACTTGGCGAACTTTTCGCCGCCGTGGACCACGCGGTGGCCGACCGCGTCGATCTCCTTCATGGAGCCGATGACGCCGTTCTTCTCGTCGACGAGGGCATTCAGCACGGTCTGGATGGCCTCGCTGTGGGTGGGCATGGAAACGGAAGCTTCCTTGATGGCTTCCTTGCCGGGAAGCTGGGGTTTGTAGGTGAAGCGGCCGTCGATGCCGATGCGCTCGCAGAGACCCTTGGCCAGCAACTCGCCCGAGGCGGGGTTGAGCAGCTGATACTTCAGGGAGGAAGAGCCTGCGTTGATGACCAATACGTTCATAAGTATACTCCTTTTTTCGAGGGCAGCTTGCAAAGCGCCCGAATTTCCGATAGAATCATAAAAAACGATCGGTGTAAAAATCATACATTGTCTATTATAGCAAACTTTTTGGCAAACACAAGGTAAATTTAACAAAATGTAACTCTTTTGTAACCGCTTTGAGAGGACTTTTATGAATGCGATTGGTATAATATCCGAGTATAATCCGTTTCACCACGGCCATAAGTGGCAAATTGACGAACTGCGGCGGCGCTTTGGCGAAGAGACGGCCGTCGTGTGCGCGATGAGCGGCGATTTTGTCCAGCGGGGCGACTTTGCCATCGAGCGTGCGCACGCGCGCGCGGAGGCCGCCGTGCGCGGCGGGGCGGACCTGGTCCTGGAGCTGCCGCTGCCGTGGGCCATCTCATCGGCCGAGGGCTTTGCCCGCGGCGGCGTGGGCGTTCTGGCGGCGACGGGTGTGGTCGGTACGCTGGCCTTCGGCAGTGAATGCGGCGACACGGCAAGATTGCAGCGTGCGGCGGAAGCACTGCTGCGGGCGGATTTTCCGGACGCGCTGCGCAGAGAGCTTGCCGGGGGCTTATCCTTTGCCGCGGCGCGGGAGAGCGCTGCAAGGACGCTCATCGGAGACGATGCGAGCGTGCTCCGGGAGCCGAACGATATTTTGGGCGTGGAATACTGCAAGGCGCTGCTGCAAGGCGGCGGTGCGATCACGCCGCTGGCGATCGCGCGGAAGGCCGTCGGCCACAATGAAGGCGCGGCGGAGGGCTTCGCCTCGGCGAGCCATATCCGCGCACTGCTCATGCGCGGGGAGGATGCCTCCGACTATCTGACGGCGGAGAGCGCCGCCATTTATGCGCGCGAGCGGGAAGCGGGCCGCGCGCCGGTGACGATGGCAAACGCAGAGCGCGCGATCCTGTCCAGATTCCGCGCGATGGATGAGGCGGACTTCGCCCGCTATGACGGCGGGAACGAGGGGCTGTACCGCCGGTTTTACGAGTCGGCGCGGACGGCAGTCTCGGTCGAGGAGCTGCTTTCCGCGGTGAAGACAAAGCGCTACGCCTATGCACGGCTGCGGCGGATGCTGCTCGCGGCCTATCTCGGCGTGACGGCGGAGGATATGCCGCCGCGCGTGCCGTATCTCAGGGTGCTGGCGTTCAACGAGCGCGGGCGCGCGCTGTTGAAGAAAATGAAAAAGACGGCGTGCGCGCCGGTGCTTATCAAAAGCGCCGATGTGCGTGCGCTGGACGAGGATGCGCGGCGGCTCTTTGCATTGACCGCACGCGCGGAGGACCAGTATGTCCTTGCGTACCCCGACCTTGCCTCTGAGTGCGGCGGGAGCGCCTGGACAGAGGGACCTGTGATCGTGTGATCGCGGTCCGCAGACCCCCAGAAAGGAGATCGGAATGAAAAAATGGATGGCGATGCTGCTCTGCTGCGCGCTGATGATGGGCCTTGCAGCCTGCGGCGCGGGGAGCGGCGGACCTAAGGGCAGCGCTTCGCCGCAGGAGCGCGCGCTGCACTTTGAGGTCGTAACGCAGACCTATGAAGACGAATACAAGGCTGAGGACGGCACGGTGCTGCTGGCGGAGCGCTATGAGCTGCCGACGCTTGAACTGCGCACGGGGGACGGCGAGAGCTACACGCCCGCGGAAAACGTGACGGCCGGCGGCAGCGCGGCCGAGTCCGCGCAGATCGCGGCGCAGAGCGCCTTTAATACGGAGATGAGCAATGTGCTGGCCGGGCTTCGATCCGAGGCCTCGCAGATGGCGGCGGAGGGAAAGGAGCTGTACGAGACGACCGGCTCGGCGGGCTTCACCGGCGGTAGCTGCTGGGTGAACGAGCTGAGCGTGACCAGCACGTATATGACGGAAGAGGGCCTTTTGAGCATTGCGGCGGAAAATTACACCTATTACGGCGGTGCGCATCCGAACAGCGTCAGCCGCACCTGGAGCTTTGACCTGACGACGGGCGAGTTCCTGACGCTCGACGCGCTTTCCTCGGAGGAGGGGAACATAAACGGCGACTCCCTGCAAACAAGCATTTATCAGAATATCGTCAGCCAGATCAACAGTCAGGGGCTCAGTGAGGCGTATTTTGACGATTACGATTCCTATCTGTCGGACTTCCCCGCGTTCGCGACCTTCTATTTTACAGCCACGGGGATGACGGTGGCATTCGATACCTACATCATCGCGCCGTATGCGGCGGGACCGCAGGTGTTCGACGTGCCGTACAGCGTATTTTACAGCGCGCTGAACGAACGCGCGAAAACGCTGCTGGAGGTTCCGCAGGAGCAGATCGTGCTCTCGGATTTTGACACGGCGGCAACGCTGTGGTCGTGGCTTTTCATCACGATGCCGCCGACCGAAGATACGCCGGACGAGATGGAGATCAATGGATACACCTATTATCAGGCGGATATTCCCGGCGTTTCGACGATAGCGGAGCTGCGCGCGCTGATGTAGCGGTATTTCGACAAGGCGCTGGCGGACCGGTGGCTTGAGGAGACGGAGCGCTATGCAGAGGCCGACGGCCGACTTTATGTGCTTTCGGCTGACCGCGGCAGCAACGATTCCATCATGGATGAAACGTGCAGCGTGGCGCTCGACGGCGAAAGCGGCACGGTGACGCAGACCGTTACCTACGGCGAGTGGGATGAGGCGACGCAGAGCCGGGCGGCAACCGGCGAAGAGACCTTTGCGTATCCCTTCACGCTCGTCGACGGCCATGCGGTGTTCTCCGCGTTCCCGTATCCGTACTGAGAAAATAAAGAAGTGCCGGCTCGTAGGAGCCGGCCGCATTTTGATTT